>Ga0074199_1000745_pt1 | contig 41514 bp, 40 predicted proteins | sample EPASupsiteSAE347_FD_64528 | JGI IMG/M metagenome (GOLD analysis project Ga0074199, IMG submission 64528) | Bioremediated contaminated groundwater from EPA Superfund site, New Mexico - Sample SAE3-47 | ecosystem: Environmental > Aquatic > Deep subsurface > Groundwater > Contaminated ... | reverse complement strand
GTTGAGAAGATCCACCAGCCGAAAAGGAAGGCTGTTTTCTTGTGGTGCAGTTCGATAAACTTGGGATTTTTAGCTATCGCTGACCAGTTGTACGTTTGTTCCGCCATGATTGTTACTCCTTTCTCTAAATAAGTCTTAGATATACAGACCTCATACCAAAACGACCGTTTTCCGCATTCCCCCTTTCGAATCCAGTTTATTTATTGCAACATCAGGCGGGCATCTTGACATACCCGAATTTCATGGAAAGCAGTTCAGCCCCCTCCAGCATTGAAGGGATCACCTCCTGCTCAAGTCGTTCATGCACCATCCGGATGGCTGGCACCAGCATGGTCAAAGCACCAACCACCTTGCCGCCATAATCACGAATAGCTACAGCCACGGCACAGACACCTTCACCAAAACCGCCCACGTCAATGGCAACACCTTTTTTGCGGATTTCATCCAGTTCCTGCTGCAGCAGCTCCGGGTTGGGTACCGCCGGGTTCTTTCTGCGCCTCCCGTTAATCCGCTCCAACAGATCAAGGGAACTGAGCGATTTGATCACCTTGCCGGCAGCATTGGTAAAAAACGGAAAGCGGCGCCCCACCATCTCAGTGGCCTTTACCTGTTGAAACGAATCAACCACATCCAGAAAGAACACCTCATCACGGTCAAGCACGGTAAAACAGACTGCAGCCTCATGCTTGCGGGCCAGAGATTCCATCACCGGATGTACAATCCTGATCATATTTGCATTTTTCAGGATACGCTGGGCCATGCTGAATGAGTGCAGCCCCAGGCTATAGGTCCCCAACTGTTCATCCCGGTCTACCAGCCCCTTTTCCTCCAGGGTATCCAGCAAAGCCAGCACCTTCTTACGGTGCATCTTCAAAACCTTGGCCAGCTGCGGCACTGTCGTCGCCCGCTCATTGGATGCGAGGGCCTCCAGCAAGTCTATTGCCTTAACAACCACCTGTGCTGAATACGCTCCCTTATCCCGATCCATACTGTCTCCAAACGGATTAATCAAATTTTGTTCTAATTCGTTCCACAAACAGCATATACTGCCATTTAATATTATGTTCTAAAATTGTCAACACTATTTTTTTCAAAAAACATTAACCAAATTTTATATAGTGATTTAAATAAGTTAAAAAAACAAACAGCCAACACACCCCTACCCCATAATTGCTTTTTTGCCGCAGTATACAAAAAAAATATAATGCCGTTTAAATTTTATGATAAACAGCCGTTACACTCATGTTTCAAGAATATCAACAAAACGTAGCGCAACACTACAAACCGATGTTTATGCAGCGGGAGGCGCCATGGCAGACAGCTTGATCAACCAGGATACGTTCTACTTTATAGAGGTGGACCTGCTGTGTACCCGTATGCCGATCACCTGCCCGCCACAGACCGGCTTGATAGAAATGGCCGGCCTGATGCAGCAGCACAACATATCGGGAATCGTGGTGGTTGAAGACGAAAAACCGGTGGGAATTGTTTCACTGCGGGATCTGCGTAATTGTGTTGCCACAGACTATCACTCACTGGCAACACGTACCGTACAGGACCTGATGCAAACAGACCTGATTACCATCAGACGGCATGACTACCTCTTCAAGGCAATCTTTAAAATGGCCCGTTTCAACATCCACCGTCTGGTGGTTGTAAACGATGATGGCAGCCTGGCAGGCGTTATCACCAACAGCGATCTGCTGAGGATCCAAAGCCGCTGCCCCCTGTACCTTTCGCAGGAGATTGAAGCGGCTGAAAACTTTGAACAGCTGCGGATGATCAGCACGCGGATCATTGAACTGCTGCAGTTTGTGGTCAAGGCCGGTGCCGACCCCCAGAGCCTGATTTCGCTGATATCACATTTTAATGATCTGATGACACTGCAGGTAATCGCATTACTGGAACGGCTTGAGGCTGTCAGGTTGCCGCGCTCAGCAGCTTTTCTGGTAATGGGCAGCGAGGGACGTGAAGAGCAGACCCTGCGGACTGATCAGGATAACGCCATTGTCTACAGTGATTCTGTATCGACTGATGAGCTGAAGCAGATCAAACAGTTTGCCAGCCGGGTGGTTGACCGTCTGGAGTTTATCGGCGTGCCCCGCTGCCCCGGAGGGATTATGGCCAGTAATCGCCAGTGGTGCCACAGCATCTCCACCTGGCAGCGCATCACAGCCCGCTGGATCAACACCCCAACGCTTAAAAACATGGTCAAATTCGGCATGTTTCAGGATCTGCGGGTCATCCACGGCAATCTGTCACTGGGGAAAAAACTGCGGGAACATATTATCACCACCAGTCATCATCATTCCCTGTTCTTCTCTTACATGGCTCACAACATCGTACAGTTCAGTCCGCCACTGGGTCTGTTCGGCCGGATCAAGCTTGAGCATAAAGGTGAGCATAAAGGCAGTCTTGACTTGAAAAAGGCGGGAATCTTTGCCCTGACCCAAGGGGTTAGTCTTTTAACACTGCTACACCGCAACATGGGTGGTACCACCTGGGACAAACTGGGCTGGCTACGTCAGGACAGTCAGATTTCCAAAGATGACCTGAACAGCATTGAAGAGGCATTCAGCCTGCTGGTACGGCTACGTCTGATGGTGCAGCTTGATGCCGTTGCAGCCGGAAAGACACCGGACAACTACTGCGATCCGAGTCTGCTGAGCAACCGGGAGCAGGAACAGCTGCGCACGGCTTTAAAAGCGGTCAACCTGATGCTGCAGATACTCAAGGACACCTTTCAGCTGGATCTGTTACGAATCTGATCATTTTTTCTGCGGCTCCTGCAGCTTATCCGCCTCGTTTACCCAGCCGCCACCCATGGCCTTATAGACAGAGATCAACGACACCAGCAGGTCATAGTGAGTCTTGGTCTTGTCCAGCTTGCCGGTGAACAGTGAGCGATCAGCATCCAGGACCTGCAGATAGCTTGAGGTACCGGCCTCAAACTGCAGCCGTGCCAGACGGTCATAGTCGCTCAGTGAGGCAACCTGCCGTCTCTGGGCCTCCAGTTGTTCCCTGCCCTTGGTGGTCTTGATCAGGGCATCTTCAACTTCCCTGAAGGCCGTCAAAATCGTCTGTTGGTATTGATACAAGGCCTGCTGCTGCTGGGCCTCGGCCTGCTTGACCTGTCCGGCAGTCTGACCGAAATTGAAGAGCGGCTGAGCCAACTGGGCACCGGCAGACCAGATGCCGGCCCCCGGCACAAACAGCCTGCTGATATCGCCACTGGACACCCCCAATGCCCCGGTCAGTGATATCTTGGGAAAGTAGGCCGCCTTGGCAACACCGATCTCGGCATTAGCCGCAATCAGGTTCTGCTCGGCCTGAATGATATCCGGACGCCGTTCCAGCAACAGCGACGGCAGGCCGGCCGGGATACCGGGCGGGATCAGTTCATCAATGGTTTTGCCCCGCGGGATCGGGCCCGGTGCACGCCCCAACAGCAACGAGATCAGGTTCTCCTGCTGGCGCACCAGTGATTCGTAGCTGGGTATGGCCTGACGGGCAGCTTCATAGTTGGATTCAGCCTGGGACAGTTCAAGTTGCGAAATGGTCCCGTACTTGAAACGCAGCTGAAACAGCTTCAGGCTCTCGGCATAGGCCTTTTCCGTGTCCCTGGCTATCTCCAACTGGCGGTCCATACCCCGCAGGGTGATGTAGCCGCTGGCCACGTTGGAGACCACCGTCATGATCACCGCCCGACGGCCAGCCTCACTGCCCACAATCTGGGCCTGGGCCGCCTCGCTGGAGCGCCTGATCTTGCCCCACAGGTCAAGCTCCCAGGTGGCATTAACCGTGGCCTGGTAACTCTGGGTGGTACTGCTGCCAGTATGGGTAGCCCCAGGATTGAAACCTGCCGATATCTGCGGGAAGTACTGGGAACGGGTGGTGTCCAGTACCCCCAGATACTGATCCACCTTGGCTGTGGCACTCTTCAGGTCCAGGTTGCCCCGCACTGCAGTCTCAATCAGATCATCCAGCACCTTGTCGCCAAACAGCTTCCACCACTGGGTATTGGCCAGATCTGCAGCAGCCTTGTACTCCACATTCCATTGATCAGGTGCCTTTACGTCAGGGCGGACATAATCAGGCCCCACACTGCAGCCGCACATCAGCAGCACCATTGTGACAAGCACTAAATTACGCATGGTCGTTGCCCCCTTCCTGCAGGGCCTTGACACCCTTTTTCCGGCTGAAGATACCGCTGGCTGACTCAAGCAGCACAAAGAAGAGCGGCACAAAGAAGGAGGCCACCAGGGTGGAGGCCAGCATGCCGCCGATCACACCGGTCCCGATGGCACGCAGACTGTTTGCACCGGCACCGTGGGCTATGGCCATCGGCACACAGCCAAGAATAAAGGCCAGGGAGGTCATCACAATCGGGCGCAGACGCAACCGGGCTGCTTCAATGGCCGCCTCAGCCGGTTCCATCCCTTTTTTCAGGTTATCAGCCGCAAATTCTATGATCAGGATGGCGTTTTTGGCGGACAGTCCCACCAGGGTCACCAGGCCGACCTGAAAGTAGACATCATTTTCCAGGCCACGTACCCAGGTAAACAGCAGGGCACCACAGAGGGCAAAGGGGACCGACAGCACCACCCCCACCGGCAGGGACCATTTCTCATACTGGGCAGCCAGAATCAGAAAGACCATGATCAAACCAAAGGCAAAGGCCATGGTTGAGGTATTACCGGCCTTTTTCTCTTCAAAGGCCTGACCTGACCAGGAATAGCCATAGCCCTCCGGCAACACCTTCCCGGCCACCTCCTCCATGGCGCTGATGGCCTGACCGGAGCTGTAACCAGAGGCCTGGCTGCCGTTCAGCTTGGAGGCCGGGAAGCCGTTAAAGCGGGGCAACAGGCTGGGACCAGCCACATATCTGATGGTTGCCATGGCGGAAAGCGGGATCATACTGCCACTGCTTGAACGGACATAGATCTGGGTCAGGTCATTCGGTTTATCACGGTAGTCAGGTTCAGACTGCTGGATGACCTGCCAGATCCGGCCGTACTGCAGAAACTGACCCACGTAGGCAGAACCAAAGTATGACTGCAGGGTCTCAAAGACCGTGGATACCGGCACACCCAGCAATTCTGCCTGTGCCCGGTTAACATCAAGATAGAGCTGCTGCTGGCTGGCAGAGAAGGTAGTGGAGACACCTGACAGCTCTTTACGCTTACGGGTCTCGGCAACAAACTGCTTGGTGATTTTCTCCAGTTCCTGGGGAGAGCCGCCCCCCTTGCTCTGGATATAGAACTCAAAACCGCCGGTACTACCCAGACCGGGAATGGAGGGTGGATTGATCGGAAAGACCACCCCTTCTTTGATACCATGCAGTTTACGGCCAAGATCCTTTTGCACGCTTGCGGCGTCAGTCCCCTTCCCCTCCCGCTCACTATACGGCTTAAGCGCGGCAAACAGCAGACCGGCATTGTCCTTGACGCTACCGTCAATCAGACTGTAGCCGTTAATCTGGGTGATGTCCCCCATGGCCTTGTTGGTCTGGGCAAACTGCACTGCCCGGTCACTGACCGCCGTGGTCCGTTCAAGGCTGCTGGCATCAGGCATCATGGTGCCTACAAACAGATAGCCCTGATCCTCCTCCGGCACAAAACTGCCCGGAACAATCCTGAACAGCAGCAGCACCAGCGCCAGCACACCACAGAACAGCGCCAGACCGATGCTGCGGTGATTGATCAGCCAGCGCACCCCGCTGGTGTACAGCTCGGTCAGACGATTAAAGCGATCCTCAAACCACTTGAAGAAGCCCTTCTTCTCGCCATGGCCCGGCTTCAGAATCCGTGCTGCCAGGGCTGGTGAAAGGGTCAGCGCCACCACGCCGGATAACACCATGGAGATGGCAATGGTAACCGCAAACTGCTTGTAGAGCGTACCGGTCATCCCCCCCAGAAAGGCCACCGGCAGAAAGACCGATCCCAGCACCAGTACAATGGCGATCAGGGCGCCGGTCAGTTCCGACATCGCCTTTTTGGCGGCCTCCATCGGGGTCATGCCATAGGTAGCCATGTTATGTTCAACGTTTTCCACTACAATGATGGCATCGTCCACCACCAGGCCGATGGCCAGGATCATGCCGAACAGGGTCAGCATATTAGTGGAGAACCCCAGGGCAAGTATCCCCATATAGGTACCGACAATGGCAATCGGCACCGCCAGGATAGGAATAAAGGTGGCCCGGAAACTCTGCAGAAACAGAAACACCACCAGCACCACCAGCACCACCGCCTCAAAGAAGGTATGCACCACTTTTTCAATGGAGGCAGCGGTAAACTCACTGGTATCCAGCACCACCTTGTACTCCATCCCCTGGGGGAAGCTCTTTTTCAGGCCTGCCAGCAGCTTGTTGATCTGTTTGGAGGTCTCAATGGCATTGGCACCGGGCTGCTGATAGACCACAATGGCAACTGATTTTTTACCGTTGACCTTGGTGGTGACCGAGTAGTCCTTGCCCCCCAGCTCGGCACGGGCCACATCCTTCAGCCGTACCAGTGCAGAACCTGCCGACGCGGCACGGATAATGATGTTCTCAAACTCGGCAGGGTCAGACAGCATCCCCTTGGTGGTGACCACAAAGGTCTGTTGGGTTCCCTTGGGCGAAGGCGACTGGCCGATGGAGCCGACACCAAAGGCCTTGTTCTGCTGCTGGATGGCAGTGGCAATATCCTGGGCTGTCAGCCCCAGCTGAGCCAGGCGATCAGGCTTGAGCCAGATCCGCATCGCCACATCCGGCAGAGGAAACATGGAAGAAAGGTTGGCGCCGGGAATCCGTTTGATGGCATCCAGGATATACAGGTTGGCATAGTTACCCAGGTAAACCGGATCATAGCGGTCATCGGGGGAATAGACGCTGATCACCATCATAAAGGACTGGGAGCGTTTCTGGACCGTTACCCCCTGTTGGCTGACCACATCCGGTAACAGGGCAGAGGCCTGGCTGACCCGGTTCTGTACGTTGACCTGGGCCATATCCGGATCGGTGCCCGGCTCAAAGGTAACGGTCAGGCTCATGTTGCCGGATGAGGCGCTGGTGGAGGACATATAGCTCATACCATCCACGCCGTTGACCTGCTGTTCGATCGGCGCTGCCACCGTGTTGGCGATCACCTCGGCAGTGGCGCCGGGATAGAAGGCCGAGACCTGCACGGTGGGCGGTGCAATATTGGGATACTGGGCAATCGGCGTCACCTTGAGGGCTACCAGTCCCCCCAGGGTAATGATGATGGCAATCACTGCAGCAAAGACAGGGCGATCAATAAAAAAGCTTCCCATGATCCCCCCTTACTTGACTGCTGCCGACTGAGCTGACTTCTTCAACTCTTCAGGTGTAACCAGCTTGACCGGGGCGCCGGGGGTCAGCTTCATAAAGCCATCCACAATCACCCTGTCACCGGCCTTAAGCCCCTTGTTGATAATCCAGTCCTGCTCAACCCACTCACCCACCACCACCGGGCGGACCTCTGCCAGCCCCTTGTCATTGGCCACAAAGACCACATGGCCGTTGCTGGTCTGCTGCACGGCCCGCTGGGGAATCGTCAGTGCATTGGGACGGGTTGCCCCTTTCAGGTAGGCCTTGACAAACATGCCGGGACGCAGCACCCCTTTCGGGTTGGAAATTTCAGCCCGCACCAGATAGGTACCGGTATCTTTATTAAACGAAGGATCAGCAAAATTCACCACTCCCGCCAAGGGGTAGCGCCTGCCATCGGACAGTTCAAGTTCAACTGTAAAGCGGTTCTCCTTTGGCCCGACGATTTCTCCACTGTCCACGGCCTGACGCATCTTGGCCTGCTCGTTCTGGGACACGCTGAAATCAACCCAGGCCGGGTCCAGTTTGGCGACATAGGTCAGCTTGGCGGAACTGCTGCCGGCAGCGATATAGCCCCCTTCACGAATCAGGGCCTGACTGGCCACACCGCTGACCGGTGATGTGATGGTAGTATAACTTAAATCCAGCAACGCCTTGTCCAGGTTGGCCTGATCCTGCTGCAAACCGGCCTCGGCGGTCTTGAAGTTGCCGATGGCGTTATCCAGATCGCTCTTGCTGGCAGCATTCTGATCAGCCAGCGGCTTGATCCGGTCAAGACTGGCCTTGGCAGTAAACAGCTGGGACTTCCTGATATCAACCGCGGCCCTGGCTGCATTTACCGCTGCCACAAACGGCTTCTTATCAAGCAGAAACAACACCTGCCCCTGCTTGACCGGCTCCCCCTCCTGGTAACTGATCTTCTCAAGAAAGCCGTTCACCCTGGCCATCACATCCACCTGGTGGGAACTTTGAATCTGGGCCACAAAAGGGAATATTGCCGGTACTGTTTTGGGCTGAACGGTCACGGCAACCACCTCGCTCGCCGGCGCCTGGGCTGTGGACGGTTCTTTTTTACTGCAGCCGAGCAGAGCGGACAACATACAGAGAACAATCATGCCAGCCACTGAAAAACGTCTATTTCTAAGGCAGTTACAAGGGTCTAAGAAGGCTGATACCATCGCTAACCTCACGAGCTGTTTCGATTTAATTCATGACTACCTGAGGTACCATAGAACAAGGCATTGTCAAGAAATAACACCGCACCTATACTGCAGTTCAGCATGACTCACAGATGAATGAATACCGATGTATCCCGTTGATGGCGATGCTCCCCCGCCACCGCCAAGTCAGTTCAGCTGTACGCTGACAAACTGGCGATTGTGCCGGGATCGCTGTTATCCGGCGTAGCGGGCTACCTTGTGCTGCGCTTTGGACCTTCAACACGTCAGACCTGACCACTGGGGCTTGACGCCCAGTCATTGCTATGGTATTGAGCAAACCTTCAAAATTCAACGAGTTACAAAACAAATTAGTTAACAAAGTCAAAATACTGTTTCGTTTAATCAAAAAAATATACAAGAGGTAGCCCATGTCCCAAGCCATAACCAAGCCGATCGGCGCCATGCTGGATGAGATTGCAGCGCGCTTTCCCGATAATGATGCCCTGGTCTACCCTGAGCGTGGGCTACGTTATTCCTACAAACAGTTTAACGAGATCTGCCGTCAAGTGGCCAAGGGCCTGTTGAAACTGGGCATCAAAAAGGGGGATCATGTCTCGATCTGGGCTTACAACGTTCCGGAGTGGGTGATTCTGCAGTTTGCCACCCCCAAGATCGGCGCCGTACTGGTGACCGTCAACACCGCCTACAAGTCATCAGAACTTGAGTATGTCCTGAACCAGTCCGATTCCACCACCCTGTTCATGGTCAAGTCATTCAAGGATACCGACTATGTCAAGACCCTGGCCGAGGTGGTCCCCTCCATCCATGATTCCGAGCCGGGTAAACTGAACCATGAAAAGCTGCCGTTCCTTAAGACCGTGGTCTTTATCGGTGATGAAACCCCGGCCGGCATGCTGAACTTCGAGCGGATCATCGAGCTGGGCAAAGAGGTATCTGATGAAGAGTTGGCAGCGGTTGAGGCGACCATCGATATCCACGACACCATCAACATGCAGTACACCTCCGGTACCACCGGTTTCCCCAAGGGGGTCATGCTGACCCACTACAACCTGACCAACAACGGCTTCCAGATCGGCGAATGCATGAAGTTCACCGACAAGGACCGGCTCTGCATCCCGGTGCCGTTTTTCCACTGCTTCGGCTGTGTACTGGGCACCATGGTCTGTGTGACCCACGGTTCTGCCATGGTGCCGGTGGAGGTCTTTGATCCGCTCAAGGTATTGCAGACCATTGAGGCTGAAAAATGCACTGCCGTGCACGGCGTACCGACCATGTTCATTGCAGAACTGGAGCACCCGGAATTCAAAAAATTTGATCTCTCAAGCCTGCGTACCGGTATCATGGCCGGATCGGTCTGCCCGATCGAAGTGATGAAGCGGGCGGTACGGGACATGAACCTGACTGAAATCACCAGCGTCTACGGTCAGACCGAGGCATCACCGGGTATCACCCAGACCCGCACCGAAGATCCGGTTGAACTGCGGGTCTCCACTGTGGGCCGCGCCCTGCCTGAAGCCGAGGTCAAGATCGTCGATATCGAAACCGGTGCCACCCTGCCGCCGGGCAAACAGGGCGAGCTCTGCGCCCGTGGCTATATGGTCATGAAGGGCTACTACAAGATGCCGGACGAGACCGCCAAGGTGATTGATGCCGATAACTGGCTGCACACCGGCGACCTGGCGATCATGGACGAGAACGGCTACTGCAAGATCACCGGCCGGATCAAGCAGATGATCATCCGGGGCGGCGAGAACATCTACCCCAAAGAGATTGAAGAGTTCCTCTATACCCACCCCAAGATCTCCGATGTCCAGATCTATGGCGTACCTGACAAGAAGTACGGTGAGCAGGTTATGGCAGCGGTGATCCTGAAAAAAGGGATGGAAATGACCGAGGAAGAGGTCAGGGAATTCTGCCGCGGCAAGATTGCCAACTACAAGGTACCCAAATACGTCAAATTTGTGGAAGGCTACCCGATGACCGCTTCAGGCAAGATCCAGAAGTTCAAACTGCGGGAGATGGCTATTAAGGAGTTACATCTGGAAGAATCAGAATAACCGGCAGAAGCGGATACAGCAGACAACAGCAACGGCGGGGAACCTACCCTGCCGTTTTTTTGCACCCACCCCCAGGCCAGCTTGCCCCTCACCTGTACGGCACCTCCTTGATTCCTGCTAATTAATTGTTTTTGTTACTTAACATGGCTGTTACGGACAAATTGTCGCCCTTTTCCGCTGCAAGGCTTTGTAGTGGTTTTCCACGACATTTTTTTTGAAAAAAATCAGGTATGCTGCCACAACTCAACCTTTATAAAGCAGTTCACGCGGAGTCGCGGAAACGCGGAGGAAAACCCGTTAAAGCAAACCCCTCCACGCCTCCCCTTGTCAGGTGAGGCTTCAAGGCTTCCCCCCTTACAAGGGGGGACTGAGGGGGGTTGGTTTTGAATCTGGCAAAGCGCAACTGCATTTTCAGGATTACGTGCTTTTCTCCGCGAGCTTCGCGGCTCCGCGTGAGTAAAAGTCATTTTCAGAACAGAAGGACTCTACAATGAAAAACATACCGCACCTTAAAACCATCCTCCTGCTTCTGCTGTCCATCTGCCTGCTGTTGCCGCTGCAACCGGCGCTGGCGGACTCCACAGCCAGTGTCACCATCGGCACGGCAGCCTCCAGCAACGGCGCCTGGTCCGGTGCCTCGCCGGATGTCTGGACACCGGGTGACAGCGGTGTTTCCACCGTATCCGTCAGTGACATCACAGACCGTCTGGCAAACAGCGGGGTGATTATCACTGCAGGCAGCAGCATAACTGTGGCAACCCCCATCGGTTGGGCCAGCAGTAATCCCCTGACCCTTAACGCCGGAACCAATATCAGCATCAATGCCGCCATCAGCGCTACCAGCGGTGCGCTTACCCTTGCTGCCAGCACCTCCATCAACGCCATTGACCAGGTCAGCGTCAATATCTTTACCCTCTCCAGCGGCAGCTGGAGCCAGAACGGCAGTCTGCCCGGCTTCTCTGTTACTGACTTCCGCATCTCCGGCGGCAGCTTTATCCGGGTACAGGGGGGTGACGGTTCCAGTAACAACCCCTACCAGATTACCGACAGCTACGGCCTGCAGGGGATCGGCACCTCCGCCGATATGCTGACCAAGAGCTACCAACTGGCCAACGACATCAGTGCCTCCGGCACCGCCACCTGGAACAGCGGTAAGGGCTTCAAGCCGATCGGCACCAGCAGCGGTTACACCCCCGACCCCGCCAACACCGTGGCCTTCACCGGCAATTTCTACGGCCAGAATCATGTCATTGACGGCCTGACCATTAATCGGGGCAGCGAAAACTTTGTCGGCCTGTTCGGCTATGTTGGCAGCGGCCCCAGCTTCAGCAACCTGGGGCTGACCAACCTCAACGTCGCCGGCTTCTATTACACCGGTGGGCTGGCCGGCTACAGCTACGCCCCGCTCTCCAACGTCTATGCCAGCGGAACCGTTACCGGCAGCAACGCCAACGGTAGCTGGTATGTCGGCGGCCTGCTGGGCTACAACAACGGCGGCAGCATTGACAACAGTCACTTTACCGGCAACGTGGCGGCCAGCGGCGGTTTTAATTACTGGTATTTCGGTGGGCTGGCGGGCTACAGCATCGGCGCCATCAGCAACAGCTACGCCGATGTCACCCTGAGCGCCGCCAGCGATAGCAATCTGGGCGTCAACTACTTCGGCGGCCTGGTCGGCTATCAGGTGGGCAACATCAGCGACAGCCACACCACCATCACCATGAACAGCTTTACAACCCAGGGCACCGATGTGGGGACACACTATCTTGGCGGGCTGGCAGGCTACATGAAGAACGGCGCCATCAGCAACAGCGCTGTGGAAGGCAGCATTCAACTCGTCCATACCCATACTAATGACAATGCCGAGAACACCGGTGGGCTGGTGGGCTACGGTTACAATATCAGCAGCATCAGCAACAGCCACTTCAGCGGCACCCTCCTTGGCGCCCAAGCTATCGGCGGGCTGATCGGCTACAGCAGCTTAAGCAGCGCCACAGTAAGCATCAGCAACAGCTACAGCACCGGCGCCATTACCGGTCGGTTGGGGTACGTCGGCGGGTTGATCGGGTTGCAGTCCGGTTCCGGCACCGGCAGCATCAGCAACAGCTACAGCACCGCCACCATCAGCAGCGGCGGCTATACCGGCGGTCTGGTGGGTAAAGGCGATGGCCTGAGCATCAGCGACAGCTACTACATTGGCACCCTCAGCGGCGGCGGCTATACCGGCGGGCTGGCAGGCCACCTCACCGGCAACATCAGCAACAGCTACGCCGAAGGGGCCGTGCCCGGCGGCAGCCATACCGGCGGGCTGGTCGGCTCCATCAGCGGCACGGTCAGCAACAGCCACCACATCGGCGATGTCACCTCCACCGGCAGTACCTACGTGGGCGGCCTGATCGGCTATACCACCGCCAATGTCAGTGGCGTCTACGCCACCGGCAAGGTCACTGCCAGCAATGCCAATTACGTGGGCGGGCTGATCGGCTATACCAGTGCCAATGTCAGCAGCACCTACGCCACCGGGGATGTAACCGGCTACAACTTATTCATTGGCGGGCTGATTGGCATGCTGAAGGGAACAGGCATCAGCATCAGCGACAGCCATGCCACTGGCAATGTCAAATCCAGCATCACGGTCGATAACGCCAGTGCCTCGTCCACCTATGTAGGCGGACTGGTCGGTCAACTCTACGGAGATAACACCGACATCACCAATAGTTACGCCACCGGCAACGTCACCGGCGGGAGCGGCGTGGGCGGTTTGCTGGGGGGAACCTATTGGATGTATCTCACTGACACGATAAGTCAAAGACACATTGTTAGCAACAGCTATGCCACTGGTAATGTTACTGCCACTGCTTCCCACTGTGCTGGTTGCGCCAATTATGGCAACGGCGATGCCGGCGGTCTGGTTGGCTGGTCAGATAATTTGGCCATTATCAACAGCTACACCAACGGCAATGTCAGTGGATACCGCTATGTGGGCGGTCTGATGGCGCTTGGGCAAGGCGCTTACGTAGACCCTGACACCGGTGAAGAGCTGGCAATTTACGGAAAAATCGTCAACAGCTACACCACCGGCACTGTTTCTAGCAGTTATAGCTCCGGTTACGCCGGCGGCCTGGTGGGGTTTGACCAAGCGGTCAGCATCAGCAACAGCTACGCCGTTGGTGCGGTGAGCAGCCCCTACAAAGCGGGTGGTCTGGTGGGGGTAAATTATACCGGTACAACCATCAGCAACAGCTTCTGGAACACCGGAACCACCGGCCAGTCCTCCGCCATTGGCGGCGATTTGTTCGGTCGTATCACCCTAACCAACGTCACCGGCCTCACCATCGCCCAGATGCAGGCCGCCAGCACCTTCAGCAGCGCGGGCTGGGACATCAGCAGTACCGGCGGTTCTTCTGCAATCTGGCGCATCTATGAAGGCAACACCTATCCGCTGCTGCGTTCATTCCTGATCCCGATGAGTGTAACAGCCAATAATGCAGCCAAAAACTATGACGCTACCCCCTACAGCGGCGGTAATGGCGTTCAATATGCGCCAACAGGCTATAACCCAGCCAGGGTGGCAGGCAGCTTGACCTATGGCGGTACGGCACAGGGGGCAACGGCAATCGGCAGTTACACCATTACACCGGACGGCCTGTTTTCAGATCAGCTGGGCTATGACATCGCTTTTATCAGCGGTGTTCTGAACATTAACGGCTACTGGCTGACCCTTGGCATCAGCGGCAGCGGTACGGTGAACAGTTCAAACGGCAGCGGACTTGGCTATGCCTGTAATACCGCAACCTGTGCGGCTGTGCCGTTTGGCAGTGGCGATACCGTTACCCTGAGCGCCACCGGTTCAAACTCCAGCTTCAGCAGTTGGAGCGGGGATTATGTCAGTGCAAGCAATCCCGGCAGCATCACCATGAATGCAAACAAGGCGGTAACTGCCACATTTGCCCCTGATCCGGCCAAAGTGAAGATCGACGGCGACAGTACCCCGTATTACAGCATCAACAGCGCCCTGGCCGTACCAACACAGGATGCGGTCGTCCGGGCCACGGCTACCAATTTCACGGAAGACGTGACCCTGCAAAGCAGCGTCACCGTAACTCTGAAAGGTGGCTACAGTGACACCACCTTCACCGACCAGACCGGCTACAGTATCATTAACGGGACGCTGACCATCAGCAGCGGTACCCTGGTTGTGGATAAGGTAGTGGTGGGGCCGTAGGCAACAATCCAATGGCATAGAAAACAGCTACGGCCTGTTGGGAAATTCTGACAGGCCGAAGTTATTCCTACAAAACTCCGTTACATCCAGAGAGTGGCACGGTATGATGGCATCCCGGTACCAGAGCTCAGCCAGGGGCGATGTTCAATGATCTTCGGTGTAACCGTATATTCCCGAATACTTCGCAAAACCGGTATATGCCTACCGGCTGTCGCCTTGTGCATGGCCTGTGTTCTCTCGCTGCTGTTCTACGCCACCCCGTCCCTTGCCATATCTCCCCTTGCCATCGGCAACGCCGACAGCTACCCGCTGGGCAGGGCAACACTGGAGGTGGTGGCCGATCCTGATCACCGCCTGACCATTGCCGAAGTCAGCTCTCCCGCCTATGCCAACCGCTTTAAACCGGTGCCTGCCGACACTCCCAACTTCGGCATAAGTACTGCCGCCTACTGGTTCCGCTTCAATGTTGATTTTGGTACACGCGGTACTGAATACTGGTTACTTCTGCTCGATCAACCGCTTACGGATTATGCTGACCTGTACCTTGTCCGTTCCGACGGTACTTTCCTGGTGCAGCAGTCCGGCGACATGCGTCCCCTGGACAGCCGTACGATCCCCAAGCGAAACATCCTGTTCAGATTGTTTTCCGATGCCGGAAAAACAACCTGGTACCTGCGGGCGCAGATCAACGGACGTGCTCAGTTTCCCCTGTCGGTCTGCACCAGTGAGGCGTTACACCACAACGAGAACATCCAGAACTCCATCTACGCCGGATTTACCGGCTTTGCACTGACCATTGCCGTCATCAGCCTTTCACTCTATCTGTTTATCCGGGAAAAGAGCTTTGTCTATTATGCCTTCTACATCCTGGGAACTGCCGCCTACCATCTGGCCCTTGCCGGTTACCTCTACCGTATTGTTGTACCCGAATATCCCCGCATCCACGATTATCTGGCTACACTGGTCTGTTTTCTGCCCCTGCTGGGAGCCACCTTTTTTATCCGGGAATTCCTGATAACTCCACAGAACGCGCCGTTTATGGATCGCCTGCTTCGCGTCTGGATCTGGACAAACCTTATCCTGCCGCCATTGATCTTCGTTATTCCTGCGGCTCCTTTCAAGTCCCTGCTGATGCTTGACGCCATGCTGATCGTACTGTTTCTGCTGGCTGCGTCAGCCGAGGCGATGCGCAACGGGTATCCACCAGCCAAATATCTGCTGGCAGCACGGATACTGCATGAAATAGCGGTATTCCTGCTTATGCTGCTGAACTTCAATCTGATACCGTACTCACCGCACTATGAAACCGCGTTACTGATCACCCCCCTGCTCGACGGCATTCTGATCGCCTTTGCCCAGGGAGAACGTTTCAAGCTGCTTAACAGTAAAATACAAGACCTGGTGTCTGATTTGCAGTTACAGGTAGCTGAACGGACCACCGCCCATGGGGCATTGCAGGAACAGATGGAGAAACGTGAGCGGCTGGAACAGGAGATTCAGCAGGTCAGCCGTGAGGAACGCCGCCGGATCAGCCATGAACTGCACGATGGGCTCTGTCAGCAGTTGACCGGCGCCCGGCTCCGCTTTGCCGCCCTGGAAGATCGGCTTGCCGAAGCCGGGTTACAGCCGGAAGCCCAACCGCTCGGCACCCTGCTGCAGGATTCCGTTGATCACGCCTACGCCCTTTCGCGCCGGCTCTGGACCTCTGACCGGGATGACAGCGAAGGGGGCACTGATCTGGCGCAACTGGTCCGGCAGATTTCCAACCAGAGTGCCATTCCGATCCAACTGGAGATGAAACAGAACTGTCCGGCCTGTTCCGCTGTCAGCATGCTGCATATCCAACAGATAACCCGTGAGGCGTTGGTAAACGCTATCAAACACTCCGGAGCCTCCCGGATCATCATTGCGTTGCACTGCACGCCTGATACGGGAATCCGGCTCGAAGTGAGGGATAATGGTTCCGGCTTTGCCGGGTCAAAGGCACCGCTAGGCGGGTTGGGAATCGGCATGATGCAGTATCGGGCAATGCAGATCAACGCACGCTTTGAGATAACGGATACGGCGGGCGGGGGCACGGCCGTTGTCTGCACTGCACCTTGTGCCGGAGCTGTTATCAGCACCTTGTAATTCTGGTATATTTAGAAGTTACTCCCTCTAAATCTCCCCTTAACCCAAGGGGAGACTTCAAGGCTTCCCCCCTTAGGTAAGGGGGGACCGAGGGGGGTTAGATTTTCGGAGGTAACAGATGTCTGATGCAGCACTTCAGGGAGTACGGGTCTTTCTCGTAGACGACCACCCGGCAGTACGGGAGGGGCTGTCGTTGCTGTTAAGCAGTAAAGGGTTGCTCGTCTGCGGTGAGGCGGACCGAGGTAGCGATGCCCTGTCACGTCTTGGCAACGTGGCTGTTGATATGGTGCTGGTGGACCTCTCGCTGGGGAAAGAAAGCGGTATTGACCTGATTGCCGCACTGCGGGAAAGCGGTGTCAAGACCGTTGTCTACTCAATGCATGATGATCGGGAACGGGTAGAGGCGGCTCTGGCGGCCGGTGCCAATGGCTATGTCACTAAACGGGAAATGGCGGCAACCCTGCTGGAGGCGATCAGCTCTGTCCTGGCAGGAAAATGTTATCTGAGTCCCGTCGCCGCCGAGGCGCTCCAGCAGGGCATTGAGCCGGATGACCATCGACACGTTATGAATCTGCTGTCAGAGCGGGAACAGCAGCTGTTCTGCAAGATGGGAGAAGGCTACTCCACCTCTGATCTGGCGCGGCACTTCGCCATCGCTACCAGCACCGTAGAGACCTACTACGCCCGGATTCTGGAAAAATTGAAACTATCGCGGACCAAAGAATTACGGCTCATGGCGATCCGGTTCATGAAGAGAGAGTAACTTCAACACCCCACCCTACTCCCCTCCAAACATCCCCTTGTCAGGAGAGACTGTGAGGGGGGTTAGGTTTCAACTGTTATGCTGTCCCTGCTATCTGTAGTTCTTTGTGATCTTTGCGTTCTGTTGCGGCTCACTGCTTTTTCCAATAAGAATTACAGCTTCTTCCACCACACAAGCCGGACAAAGGCCAGCCCGAAGCAGCCCAGGGACAACCAGCCGGCCAGCGGATGTATAAATCCCCGCAGATAGAAGGCCAGCGCCACCAGCAGGCCGATCCAGGTCATCTGTTGCAGCCAAAGCCGGGCAGGACGCAGCAGGGCACGACGGTCCTCCTCAGCCAGGTGCACCACCAGATCGCCCTGTTGCAGGGCATCCACCAGATGGCGGGCCTTGACCAGGGTGAGCGGCAGCTGAGCCAACTCATGGATCACAATCCCCGCAAGGCTGTCCCGCTCTCCCAGGGCACGGGTCAGGTTGGCCCTGAGTACCGGCAGTACATCCTTGATACCGTTGTAGTTCTCGATATAGCTGGTGCCCAGTCCCTCAATGATCGAGCTGGCCCGCATGACATAGATGATCTCTTGGGGCAGCTTGAAGGGGTATTCCTTGAGGGCATCCATGACCCCGAAGGCCAGCTCCTGCATGCTGGAGGCACTGAGCTGGTCATTATCAAAGATCCGGAAGATCTCTTCAGCCAGACCGGTCAGCTCGTCCTGGGGCGCACTGTCGGTGATGATCCCCAGCTTGCGGGTGGCCTGCACCAGCAGCTCAAAATCACGTTCATAGGCTGCCTTGACCGTATTGATCATGGCCAGCCGAATGGCGTTGGGAATCCGGCTGACCATGCCGAAGTCCAGCAGCACCAGTTCACCAGAGGTGGTTACCAGCAGATTGCCGGGGTGGGGATCGGCATGGAAGAACCCTTTCACCAGCATCTGCTCGGTGTAGAACAGCACCAGTTTTTCCATCAGGGCAGCAAAAGAGACCTTTAGACTGGACAGGCCTGCACGGTCATCAAAGCGGATGCCCTCTTCAAAACTCATCACCAGGGCATCGTGGGAGCTGAACTGCGGATAGGGAAGCGGCATGCGGATACCGGAGTCGGGGTAGGCCTGACGGAACCGTTCCAAGTTGGACAGTTCAGCCTGCATATCCACTTCCTGCAGGATGGTGCGGCGAAAGGCGATCAGCACCGCCTCAATGGAGTTACGGGTATATTCGGAGAACAGCGGATGCAGGATCGTCAGAAACCAGCCCAACAGGCGGATATCCTCCCGCACCACCCGCTCGATCCGGTTACGGCGCAGTTTGACCGCCACCTGTTCACCGCTTTGCAGCACTGCCCGGTGCACCTGGCCGATGGAGGCACAGGCCAGTGGGCTCTGCTCAAACCGGCGAAAGCAGGTCCCGGCACGGAAGGCCCGCTCAAAGACCTGTTGAAAGTCGGCCTCTGACATCGGGGGCAGCTGATCATGCAGGTGGCGTAACGGCTCCAGGTAGCTGCTGTCAAAAAAGTCCGCCCGGGTGGCCAGCACCTGGGCCAATTTGATAAAGCTGGCCCCCAGCTGTTCTATGGCCGCAACCAGCTGCAGCGGTGCCAACGGCCGTATCCCCAGCCAGCCGGCCCGCTTACGGATCAACAGGAAGACGGTCAACAGTACCCTGAAGACCCGGTAGACCCGCAACGGGTGGTACAGCCTGATGAGGAGAGAGATCGGTGTCACCGGTTTACGGCTGCCCCTGACGCTGTTTTGCCAGCTCCTCCCGCAGGGCTTCCAGATCGGCCCTGGTGGCAAGACCAAGTTCGTCGATTGCTTCCTTCAGAAGTGTTTTCATACTGCCTTTAATCTGTTCCCGCTCTTCGCTGCCTTTAGCCACGGCCTGGTCAAAGAACTCACGGGCCTTGCGCTCGTTTTCTTCTTTCAGTCCCTTGGCCGATTCCCCGGCCTGTTCAAGCTTTTCCTTGGCCATCAAGGCACTGCCAAGCCCAAAATAGAATAACTGTTCCAGTTTCTCTTTCATGGTTTATTCCCCTTTCATGGTGCGGTTCGGGTGGCCAACAGGCTGTGTACAACATACAACGAATCGCAGCTTATTTCATAGTATTCATCACGACAGCCTGTTTCACTACTCAGCCTGTTTTCACCGCTTGCAACATTCCTAAAACCATTTACACTGTCTTCTTGCGTTGTACATCAAAGACCCCCCGTAAGGAGGCACTGACATGGCACTATGGGACAAATTAAAAGCCGAACTGATTGACATTGTCCAATGGCTGGACGATACCAATGACACCCTGATTTACCGTTTTCCGCGTTATAATAACGAGATAAAGAACGGTGCCAAGCTGGTGGTCCGTGAAGGACAGGCAGCGGTCTTCATCAACGAAGGCCAGATTGCCGATGTCTTTAAACCGGGCACCTACGACCTCACCACCCAGAACCTGCCGATCCTGGCCACCCTCAAGGGCTGGAAATACGGCTTTGAATCCCCCTTCAAGGCCGAGGTCTACTTTGTCTCAACCCGCCAGTTCACCAATCTCAAGTGGGGTACACCCGGCCCCTGCACCATGCGCGACCCGGAGTTCGGTGCGGTGCGGGTGACTGCCTTCGGCATCTATTCGATCAAGATCAAGGATCCGGCGATCTTTATCCGTGAAATAGCCGGCACCGATGGAGAGTTCAGCACGGACGAAATTCAGGACAACCTGAAGGGCAAGATCGGGATGCGGATCAAGGAGGTGATGCCGGAGTTACAGATTCCGGTCATTGACCTTGAGAGCAAGGTCTTTACCATGGGTGAGATGCTGAAGGAACGGATCGCACCGGCCTTTGAAGGGTTGGGGATCGCCCTGACCGAGGTACAGGTGCAGGATGTGGGTCTGCCGGAAGAGGTGGAGCGGGCGATTGACAAGGCCGGTGCCATGCGGGCCATCGGCAACATGCAGATGTATACCCAATACGAGACCGCCAACTCCATCAATGATGCCGCCAACAACCCCGGCGGACTGGCTGCGGCCGGCGTGGGGATCGGCATGGGGTTTGGCATGGGTGGTCAGATGGGCAATGCCATGGGGGGTGCCTTTACCAATATGGTGCAGCAGCCCGGCATCACACCGGGATTCTCCGGTACCGGCCAACCGGCACCTCAGCCACCACCAATGCCGGGGCCGCCGCCTCTGCCCCAACTTAATCTGTATGTGGCCCTGAACGGACAGCAGGCAGGGCCTTTTGAGGCACCGGCTCTGCAACAGATGGTTATGGCCGGTCAGCTGACCCGTGAAACCCTGGTCTGGAAACAGGGCATGGCAAGCTGGGCAGCAGCCGGCACCCTGGCTGAACTGGCTCAGGTCTTTGGTGCAGTCCCGCCACCCATGCCTCCAGCGTAAACCGGGAGATTACGTATGAGCGACCCAACCCAGCAGACACCAAATACGGCAGCCAAGCAGTTTCCCTGCAGTTCCTGCGGGGCCAAGCTGGAGTTCCACCCCGGTGCAGCCACCCTGAAATGCCCCTACTGCAGCCACGAGAACAGGATTCCCCAGTCTGCAGAAGAGATCCGGGAACTGGATTTCTACGAATATTTTGCCCGGGCCACGGAACAGGGTGATTCACAGGAGGTGCAGACCGTCAAGTGCCAGTCCTGCGGCGGCACCTCCACCCTGCAGCCCAACATCTCCATGAGCCACTGCCCGTTCTGCGGCACCCAGTTGCAGGCCAAGGCCAAGGCCAGCCGCCTGATCAAGCCAGGGGCGATCCTGCCGTTCAAGATCCCGAAAAGCAAGGCGATGGAGCTGTTCCGCGACTGGCTGGGAGGGCTCTGGTTCGCCCCAGGGGGCTTAAAAGATAAGGCGGCGAAGGATGGTGGCATCAAGGGGATGTATATCCCCTACTGGACCTTTGATGCACAATCCACCACCTGGTATGACGGCGAACGGGGCGAGGATTACTACGAAACTGAACGGTACAGTGAAACTGACGATGACGGCAACTCAGTCACCAGAACCCGCCAGATCCGTCACACCCGCTGGTATCATGCCAGCGGCACGGTCTGGCAGAACTTTGATGATGTCATTGTCCAGGCAGGCCGTTCTCTGCCCCCGGAAATTGTGGATGAACTGGAACCATGGGATCTGAAGGCGCTTGTGCCCTATCAGGATGCCTACATGAGCGGTTTTCAGGCCGAGGCCTACCAGGTTGATCTGGGGGATGGTTTTGAACGGGCCAAACAGGAGATGGATAGCGCAATCAGGTCAACCATAGCGGCGGATATCGGCGGCGATCACCAGCGGATCAATACGGTACGAACCCAGTTTGACGGCATCACCTTCAAGCATATCCTGCTGCCGGTCTGGATCAGTGCCTACAAGTACGGTGACAAGTCCTACCGTTTTTTGATCAACGGCTCCACCGGTGAAGTACAGGGGGAACGCCCCTGGTCGGTTGCCAAGATAGCCATGACGGTGCTGACAAGCATCATTGTACTGATACTGATTGCGCTGGTGTTGAAGAAGTAGCTACGGCCTTACAAACAGATAGGTGGCGAACTCCTCCCCTATCCTGCTGTCAACAACGCTACATCCAAGCCGGGTGTAGCGTTGTACTATATCAAACTTATCCTGCAAGGGGATACCGGATAGCAGCAGATGCCCACCGGGATTGGTCATTCCCACCAGTTGATCCGCCAGCGGCAGCAGAATGTCGGCATAGATATTAGCCAGTATCAGATCAAACAGCTGTATTTCAATACTGGCCAGCTCACCACAGACCGTGGTAATCCTGCCTTCAAGCCCATTAAAAACAACATTTTCCCGACAGGAAACCGCTGCGGCCTCTTCCAGATCAACCGCAACCACCGCCTCAGCCCCGAGACGGGCTGCAGCCAGGGCAAGGATGCCGGTTCCACTGCCCAGATCCAGTGCACGGCTGCCCTTGATGCCGGGAACAGTAGGCATAAGCTCAAGGCAGGAGGCAGTGGTTTCATGTTCGCCAGAGCCAAAGGCGCCTTTCTTCCCCAGCACGATCGGCAGGCCGCACGGATTTGGAGTTGGATCACCTGCCGGAATAATGGTAAAGAGGCCAATTGAAAATGAGGTGAAGATTCGTCCTGACATGCACGACAACCTAACCGGTTCATGCCATATCGTCAACCCCCTGTGAAGAAAGGATCACCAAACATGCGACTGACACCAGCCACGGAACTTGAATACCGCTGCAAGAGGCTGCAGGATCTGATGCAGGCATCTGACCTTGATGCCGTGCTGATTGTGCAAAATGCCGACCTCTACTACTTTACCGGCACCGTTCAGAACGGCTGTCTTTATGTTCCCGCCAACGGCCAGCCGCTCTACCTGGTTCGCCGGGATCAGGCCCGGGCGCGGATGGAATCAGGACTGAAAGAGGTGCTGTCGTTCTCTGCCCCAAGGGACATACCAGCCATAATCAGTAGCTATGGATACCCGGAGCCCAAAAGGATCGGACTTGAATTTGACGTACTGCCGGTTGTCTTTCTGGAGCGTTATCGCAAGGTCTGGCCCAATGTTGTCTTTAGCGATGCAACACCGCTGATCCGCCAGGTACGGATGATCAAAAGCCACTATGAGATCCATCTGATGCAGGATGCAGCCGATCAGGTACACAAGATCTATGAACGGGCCAAAGAAGTCATCACGGCTGGAATGACTGATATCGAACTGGCGGCTGAACTGGAATACACCGCACGGAAACATGGCCATCTGGGGCTGATCAGGATGCGGGTCTTCAATGGCGAAATGTTTTTCGGTCATACCTTTTCAGGCACTGACAGCGCTGTCCCGGCCTACACCGACACCCCTTTCGGCGGACTGGGAGCATCCCCCTGTTTTGGCCAGGGAGCCGGCCACAAACCGATTGGCCCCAATGAGCCGATTATCATGGACTTTGCCGGCAGCATTGACGGTTACCTGGTGGATCAGACCCGCATCTTCAGTATCGGCCCATTGTCTGCCCGGCTTACGCAAGGTTTTGAAGATATGCTGAAGGTGCAGGAGCTTATGAAAGAGATTGCAGTGCCCGGCATCAGTTGGGGCGAGATCTACGACCGCTGCCATGGGCTTGCCATGGAACTGGGCTATGCCGACAGTTTCATGGGAGCTCCCAGCTCACAGGTTTCTTTCATCGGCCATGGCCTGGGTATTGAGATTGATGAGTACCCGTTTATTGCAAAAGGTTTCAAGGATCAGGTCATGGAAATTGGTATGGCTTGGGCCTTTGAACCCAAGGTGGTCTTCCCCGGCGAAGGTGCCGTCGGCATTGAAAACACCTTCTACCTCAGCAACGATGGACTGAAGCAGCTGACCAGATCTGACGACGCACTAGTAATTTTATAATGTTGTTTCAGTATACAAAAAACCTGTTGTATTTGGCCCCACAGGGTGTTATAACAGCCAAAATTTTTGTATACAGTATATTCAAAACGTTTATTGTATTGTGCAATTAATTAGTTGCACCATTATCCCGAAAGGAGAAGTACACAATGGCTCTGAAGGAAACTTTGAAGCAGAAAATCGAAGAGCATCGTCCCCGCACCACCCGTCTGGTAAAAGAATTCGGTAAGGTGAAGATTGATGAAGTAACTATCGATCAGTGCATCGGCGGCGCCCGCGACATCCGCAGCCTGGTAACCGACATTTCCTACCTGGATCCCCAGGAAGGCATCCGCTTCCGTGGCAAGACTATTCCTGAGACCTTTGCTGCCCTTCCTAAGGCACCGGGCTCAAACTACCCGACCGTTGAGTCTTTCTGGTATATGCTGCTTACCGGTGATGTCCCGACCGAGGCACAGGTAGCAGAAGTTGTTGCCGAGTGGAAGACCCGTCAGGAAGTTCCTCAGTACGTATTTGATGTACTTCGCGCTTTGCCGCGTGACAGCCATCCAATGGTCATGTTGTCCGTTGCGATGCTGACCCTCCAGAAGGACTCCAAGTTTGCCGGTTTCTACAACTCAGGCAAATTCAACAAGATGACAGCTTGGGAATATGTGTACGAAGACGCCAGCGATATCGTTGCCCGTATCCCGATCATTGCTGCCTTCATCTACAACCTGAAGTATCGTGGTGACAAGCAGATCGCTATCGACCCGAGCCTGGATATGGGTGCCAACTTTGCCCACATGATCGGCCAGAAAGAGGAGTACAAGGACGTTGCACGTATGTACTTCATCCTGCACTCCGACCATGAGTCCGGCAACGTATCAGCACACACCACCCACCTGGTACACTCCGCCCTGTCTGACCCATACTATGCCTACTCCGCAGGCCTGAACGGCCTGGCTGGCCCGCTGCACGGCCTGGCAAACCAGGAAGTTCTGGACTGGACTCTGAAGTTCCAGGAGAAGTACTGCAAGGATGTAGAGCCTACTGAAGAACTGATCAAAGCAGCTCTGTGGGATACCCTCAACGCCGGCCAGGTAATCCCCGGCTACGGCCACGCTGTTCTGCGCAAAACCGACCCACGCTATACTTCACAGCGTGAGTTCTGCCTCAACACCCCCGGCCTTAAAGACTACCCGCTGTTCAAAGTTATCGCCAAGATCTTTGAAGTTGCTCCTGGCGTTCTGACTGAGCACGGCAAGACCAAGAACCCCTGGCCGAACGTTGACGCACAGTCCGGCGTTATCCAGATGTATTACGGTCTGACCGAGTACGACTTCTACACCGTACTGTTCGGTGTAGGCCGCGCACTGGGCTGCATGGCCAACATCACGTGGGACCGCGGTCTGGGCTATGCCCTTGAGCGTCCGAAGTCGGTAACCACTGCAATGCTGGAGAAGTGGGCTGAGGCTGGCGGCCGCAACTAATCACCGCCTGTTGCTGTTGCTGCAAAAAAAGGGGATGCGATATCGCATCCCCTTTTTACGTTCACTGCAGCAACACAACGCTCACATTCAGATTTACTTCCCGCTAAAAACCGGCTTACGCCGTTCAAGAAAGGCACGCTTCCCTTCTTCATAGTCCTTGCTGTCGTAGGCCATACGACGCAATCCCTGTACATATTCAAAAGTCTCGGGGCGCAAGGGATAGGCATCGGCCAGCAAACGCAACTGTTCCTTCATGACACGGTTGGCCAAAGGCGAGTTGTCCGCGATCCTGCCTGCCATGGCATAGGTAAACGCCTCAAGCTCCTCAACAGCTACCAAGTGATTCAGGATACCGACCTGCACCGCACGTTCAGCGGAGATAGGTTCCGCCGTATAAAACATCTCGCGGGCTATCCGGGGGCCGACAATATTGAAAAAGTGCATGATGCCTGAAATATTATAGGGCACCCCTAACTTGGCGGGGGTAATTGCAAAGGATGAAGTCGGGCAGCCGATGGCAATATCACACACAAAGGAAAGGTCGCAGGCGCCTCCCCAGACAGACCCTTCAATCATGGCGATCACCGGCGAGTGAAAACGCGCTACAGCCCGCAACAGACACTCCAGCGGGTCATTGTATGACAGGGGGTCACGACCTGATACCGGCAGTTCATGGATATTAAAACCGGACGACCACACCTTCGTCCCCCGGGGTGCACGAATCACCAGAACCCGAACATTTTCGTCATGTGAAAACTGTTCAATAGCCTGAAGCATTTCCTCCAGCATCTGGCAACTGAGACTATTTCTTGTTTCCGGATGATTAAGTGTAATGGTGGCAACCTGATTATCAACTGCCGTCAGTATCTGTGACATGCGTCCCCCTGAGATTATCGTTCGCCTTCCGGTGTAAGACCATACTGGAGCAGCTTGCGCTGCAGTACCGTCCGCTCCATCTCCAGCAATGCAGCAGCTTTGTCGAGATTCCAGGCAGATTGAAGCAAGGTCTGCAGGATAAAATCCCGTTCAAAGCGTTCACGGGCGGAACGTAACGACCCAGCTGCGGCCTCTCCCTCATCAGGAGGTTCCTGCAGCTGTGACGACGCCTTGCAGTTGCCTCCCGGCATCAGTGCAGGCAAATCATCCGCCGTAATCACAGGCCCTGCTGCCATAATCAATATCCGCTCAACGATGTTTTTCAATTCACGAATATTCCCCGGCCAGTCATAGCTTTGCAGGCAGGCAAGGGCAGAATCATCAAAGGTCTTGGGCTCCCAGCCCTCACGACGATGAAATAAACGCACAAAGTGCTTGACCAGCAATGGAATATCTTCACAACGCTCCCTGAGAGGGGCCAATTCAAGAGGCACCACCTGCAAAAGCTGATAGAGGTCCTCACGGAACAGTCCATCCTGAACTGCCCGTTCCAGTGAACGTGAGGTTGCAGCGACTACCCGGACATCAACCCGGACTGGCCGTGATCCACCACACCGCTCAAAACTATGTTCGGTAAATATTCGCAGCAATTCTCCTTGCGCCTTTAATGACAACTCATGCACTTCGTCGAGGAAAATAGTGCCACCATCTGCCAGATCAATACGTCCACGCTTCTGGCTGTTTGCGCCGACATAGGCTCCCCGCTCATGGCCGAACAGTTCATCGGCAAGCAACGGTTCCGGAACTGCCATACAGTTAATAGCCACAAAGGGTTTATCACGACGTGTACTGTAATGATGGATGGCGCGGGCCACGAGCTCTTTGCCTACTCCTTCCTCTCCATGGATCAGAACCGGCGTCGATGCAGGCGCAATACGTTGTATCAGGCCTCTTAAAAGCTCGACCCCAGCAGAAGCCCCGACCATCTCATGCTCCTTCAGGGCAGACAGGCGTAATGCCTCATTTTCCTTGCGCAAATCCTTGAAATTAAGGGCATTTGCGATGGTAATCAGCACCTTGTCCAGGGAAAATGGCTTTTCTATAAAATCAAAAGCCCCCATCCTGGTGGCCTTGACTGCTGTTTCAATGGTGCCGTGTCCCGACATCATAACCACGGTCAGATCAGGAAAAAGATTTCTGATCTGTTCCAGGGTCTGAATGCCGTCCATGCCGGGCATCCAGATATCAAGCAACACCAGATCCGGTACCTCCTCACGAATCAGGTCGAGGGCATCGGCACCATTCTCAGCAGGTAAAACCTGATAGCCTTCATCTTCAAGGATCCCTCCCAACGAAATCCTGATGCTCTCTTCATCATCAACAACCAGGATCAACTTCGACATGCATCTCTCCTATTCATTGTCTAGGTGGCCGGCAGTTCTACAACAAAACAGGCCCCGTGAGGGGAATTGTCACGAACCCTGACAAAACCATTGTGATCCGACACAATACTGGTAACAATTGCCAGTCCCAATCCTGTGCCACCCTTTTTTGTGGAAAAATATGGCTCAAATAGACGCGATTTAACCTCAGCGCTCATTCCGGGGCCATCATCGGCCACACAGCATGAAACCATCTTAAGTTCAGGGTCATAGGTGGTGCTGATGGCTACCGTCCCTTTGTTTGCCATTGCAGCAACGGCATTCTCCAACAGATTAATCAAGACCCGCTTGATCTGATCTCTATCAATCTTAATCGCAGGCAGGTGTAGATCTGGAGCGAACTTAAAGCTAACTTCACGATGCGCTTCCTGATACAGCGTCAGAGTTTCACGCACCAAATCATTCAAGTTATTCTCTGTTGGCTGAACAGCCGGCATTCGGGCAAAATTTGAAAACTCATTCACCAGAATTTTCAGTTCATCCACTGCCTTGCTGATCATGGAGGTGCATTCATCAAAAACCCTGCCATCCTCATCACCAGAAAACCGTTCAAGATAGCGCTTCCTCAGGCGCTGTGCAGAAAGCTGGATCGGTGTCAGGGGATTCTTGATTTCATGGGCAATCCTGCGGGCCACCTCGCGCCATGCTGCCATCCTCTGCCCCTTGACCATCTGCGTCAAGTCATCCAGCACCAGAACGGAACCAAGAAACTCACCCTGTTCATCCCGCAACATAGTCAGGTTCATCTGCAGCACCCTGCGTTCACCTCGCATTTCGAGGGTTATCTGCCTGCTGATGGTATCATGGCGGGTCAGGGCCATATCCCGCAAGGCGTCCCTGACTATTTCAAGGTGCGCCTCACGCATCACTTCGCGGAAATTGCGCCCAAGAACATGCGCAATATTAATGTGTAACAAACGCTCTGCAGAGGTATTGATTGTGGTAATCAGCCCCTCTCGATCAACAGAGATGACCCCGGCTGCCACATTGCGCAGCACGATCTCCATATAACGGCGGCGTGACTCAATCTCCTGGTTAATATGTTTCAGCTCTTCGTTCGTGCTGCTCAGGACCTGCCGCTGCGTCCGCAAATCCAGTATCATGGTATTAAATGAGCGCACCAGCATACCTATCTCGTCGGGGCCTTCTGCATCAATGACAACCTCAAGGTCACCTTCAGCTACGGCTCGCGTTCCCTCAACCAGTGACTGAATCGGCTTTGTCATGCTGTTGGCCAGATAAATGCCGATCCAGAAGGAGAGAAAAACAATCACCGAGGCAATAAGAAAAAGGACCAGAAGATACCCTGTGGTAATAGGGTTTTTGAGGATTTTGAGACGTCTGAACTCTTGATATGCAGAAGATATCTCACGCATCTTGCTTACAAGCGAATGGGATACGTAATAATTAACCACAACAACACCAACCACATCGCGATCATTGTAGGTTGAATATATCGGGACAATCCCGCGAATAAGGTCGGCCTTTCCAACCGAATTGACCTTGGTAAGTTCACGACCGGCTAAGGCCTGATTAATGTCCTCAGAGTTGGGGCTTGTCAAATCACCCAGCGGCACATCGGGGTTTGAGGCACGGATCAGCTCTTCACGTTGGGAGGAAAAGACCTCAACAATGCCGAGGTTGTATTCTTTCTGCTTATCCCGGACAACCGACTTCATGCGAGGAAGGCTGTCATCGTTTAACAGTCGTTCGCGTTTAATGGTTTCGCTCAATCGCCGGGCATAAAACAAGGCATTACTGGCAGATGTTTTGTAATAGGTCTGAGCCACTTCCAAAGACTCGCTTAATGACGTCTCGACCTGAACGTTAAACCAGTTTTGTATACTGTTGGTTATAAAGCTGGCAGAGGCAAAAAACAGCAGCATCGTGGGAACGAGAGACAAGCCGACGAAGGATATGACAAGCTTGGTTCGAAGACGGGTTGCCAAAACGCTGGCACGGCTTTCAATTAACAGCTTTACAATATTTCGGCTTATGAGATACACAAGCAGGACAACGAGTAAGACTATGACATTGATCATGCCAAAGATAACCACGTTGCTTGACAAGGGGGCCTTGGAACTAATTTGTGTTAAACGTATTTCCACACCGGTTAACAGAACGATCAGCAAAATGGCCAGAACAATGACCAGAGCCTCTCTGACTCTTTTTTTTCGTTCAACAACAGTAAGCACGTCGTGTCCCTATTCAACAAGTTCAGCTAGTTTTCTGCAAGAGTACCATACAGGTAACTGGTTGAAAACCGTATTTGTATTGCCAAGCTGAGTTACACTGTAATTACGACTATATCTAGGGAGAAAATGATGAAAATCTCTGATAAAAGCAGTGTGAAAGACCTACGCAAGGGGCACCAGACCATGGCATCCCCGCCGCAAAAATCTGGCCTTTTTTCACTCTTTTCGTCCGAGCTACAGGCGAAACAACTTGAGGCGAACCAACATGAGCAGACTATCAGCGATCTTCGAATCGCACTTGATACGGCGGGCGAGGCGCTTGAGAAGGAACCCACCATTCAGAACTTCAAGCGTTTTCGTGAGCTTTTAAGTAAACTCGCGAAGCAGGTGACAAACGAAGCCTACCGTTTGGAAAAAATCGGGGGAACCCCCATGAACCCTAGATACTATGAAATAATCACTGTGATTGATAAAGAGGCGGATAAATTATATGAACTTGTCGTAAAGGAGCAGAAGGACAGAATGTCTATTACAGCATCAGTAATAGGCATTAAAGGATTGGTAGTTGATCTGGTTACTTAGTTTCGTGAGAGCTGCAGACATGAATAGCGTTTCATTGCTGAAACGCTATTTCATTACCAAAGACTATGTAAGCTAAATCAGGATTGCTGCGGTGTAGCTTCTTCAACCAACTCAATTACTGAAAGGGATGCTGCATCACCGAGTCGCTGACCAAGCTTGATAATACGGGTATACCCGCCAGCGCGATCCTTATAACGCGGTGCAATCGTGCTGAACAGTTTGGTGACGACAGATTTTTCGCGAATATAGGCAGCAGCCTGACGATGTGCATGCAGGTCACCGCGCTTACCAAGGGTAATCATTTTTTCAGCAACGGAACGGATTTCCTTAGCCTTGGCATCTGTGGTAACAATGCGCTCGTGGTTAAGGAGTGAAGTTACCATATTTCGGAACATGGCAATACGATGACTGGTTGTACGGCCAAGTCTTCTACCTGAGTTATTATGACGCATCGGTTCTTCCTTTCTGCTGTCTACCTAAATATCCACACCTATTCGGTGTTACTCTTCGTCTTTTTGTTCGCCACGCAGACGTTTAACAACCTCAGGATCAGGGAAAGAATCAAGCTTCATACCGAAGGTCAACCCCATCTCATTTAAAATATCCTTTATCTCGTTAAGCGACTTACGACCAAAGTTTTGTGTCTTGAGCATTTCTGCTTCGGTTTTTGAGACCAATTCACCAATCAGCTTGATACCGGCATTTTTCAGGCAGTTTGCGGAACGTACTGAAAGTTCCAGCTCTTCCACAGTGCGGTACAGATTTTCATTTATCTTGGAATCATCTTCAGCAGCTTCATCTTGGAACAAAGGTTCAGACTCTTCATCAAAATTTATGAATATCGACATCTGCTCTTTGACAATTTTTGCGGCATAAGCGATGGCATCATCAGGCTTCACACTGCCGTCAGTCCAAACTTCAAGTGTCAATTTATCGTAATCAGTCATTTGGCCAACGCGGGCATTTGACACAACAAAGTTGACTTTAATGATCGGAGAAAAAATTGCGTCAATCGGAATTGTGCCGACAGGAGCTTTCTCGTCACGGTTACGATCAGCAGAGACATAGCCTTTGCCAATCTTAACCGTCATCTCCATTTCAAGTACCGCGTCCTTACCACACGTTGCAATATGCATTTCAGGATTCATGATCTCCACATTATGAGGAACCATGATATCAGCAGCCTTGATGATACCGTCACCTTTGTGGATAATCCTGATAGTTGCTTGATCAGCACCGTGAAAACGGAGACGTACACTTTTCAGATTAAGAATAATATCAGTTACATCTTCAGTAACACCAGGTATTGAAGAAAATTCGTGCTGTACACCCTTTATTCGAACAGACGTGATGGCGGCTCCCTGCAAAGAAGAGAGCAGAACCCGGCGCAGAGAATTACCCAGCGTAGTACCAAAACCACGCTCAAAGGGTTCAGCAACGAATTTTCCATACGTTGTTGTAAGCGTTTCTTTTTCAATCTGAAGTTGCTTCGGCTTTATCAGATCACGCCAGTTTTTATACATTCAATTCCTCCCCCAAGGGGTAAACGATAGACTGCAGCGTATACTCAGTAGTGAACAATTCCTTACTACTTAGAATAAAGTTCAACAATAAGCTGCTCTTGAATCGGAGTCGTTATATCTTCTCGAACCGGCACAGTTTTAGCTGACCCGGTAAAGGCATCACGATCAAGTTCAAGCCACTGGGGAACGCCGCGGCGAACTACTGCATCAAGAGCTTCACTGATTGCCGCAACATTACGGCTTTTTTCGCGAAGAACGATAGTGTCGCCAGCCTTTACCTGAATAGAGGGGATCGTAGCTTTACGTCCGTTCAACACAAAATGTCCATGTCGAACCAGCTGGCGAGCCTCTGAACGTGATGAAGCAAAACCAAGACGGTACACAACGTTATCAAGACGACGCTCCAACAGTGAAAGCAGGTTCTCACCTGTCACACCCTTCATACGGTCTGCGCGATCAAAGTAACTACGGAACTGCTTCTCAAGCAGACCGTACAAGCGCTTAACCTTCTGCTTTTCACGCAACTGCACACCGTAATCAGAGGTTTTAGAACGTCCCTGGCCATGCTGACCCGGAGGATAGTTACGACGCTTCAGGGCGCATTTATCAGTATAGCAACGGTCCCCTTTCAGGAACAGCTCCATATTTTCTCTTCTGCACAAACGGCAGGATGGTCCAATATACCTAGCCAAAACAACCTCCTCTTACAGTATCAGGCGCTAATAGATAATAGCGGTAGTATTAAACTCTTCTACGCTTAGGCGGCCGGCAGCCATTGTGCGGAATCGGCGTTACGTCACGTATGAAGCTCACATTCAGACCGGTTGCCTGCAGTGCACGAAGAGCTGATTCACGGCCTGAGCCTGGACCTTTAACATATACTTCAATATTACGAAGTCCATGTTCCTGCGCTTTACGAGCACAATCTTCAGCAGCAACCTGAGCAGCAAAAGGAGTACTCTTACGAGAACCTTTAAAGCCTTTTGCACCAGCTGTAGACCAAGCAACCACATTGCCCACCGGATCGGTGATAGTAATAATGGTATTGTTAAACGTTGCCTGAATATGGGCAACGCCATTAGTGATATTCTTTTTCTCTTTCTTTTTTCTGACAACCTTTTTTGGGGCGGCCATACTACCTCCAGACAGTATTCTGTGGTTAAATTACTTCTTCTTGCCTGCAACAGTCCGGGCAGGGCCTTTACGGGTACGTGCATTGGTCTTTGTACGTTGACCACGACAGGGCAGGCCTTTACGGTGACGCAAGCCGCGGTAGCAACCAAGGTCCATAAGACGCTTGATATTCATAGACACTTCACGACGAAGATCACCCTCAACCTTGACGTTCTTATCTATTTCTTCACGCAGCTTGCCAATCTCCGCCTCAGTGAGTTTGTCAGTGCGTGTGCTGCCATCTATGCTGGTGGCGGCAAGAATATTCTTGGCGGTTGTACGCCCGATGCCGTAGATGTACGTCAAGGCGATTTCAATCCGCTTGTTTTTTGGTAGGTCAATACCTGCAATACGTGCCACTGCTCGTCCTCCCTTAATTGTTACCCTTGACGTTGAGAATGCTTGGGTGTGTCACAAATAACGCGCACAACACCTTTGCGCTTGATGATCTTGCACTTATCGCAGATCTTTTTGACAGATGCCCGAACTTTCATTGCTGTTCACCTTTCTGCCTACACCTCTTAGAGGCGTGTAAGAATATCAGGTCCTTGAGTTGTTATTGCTACTGTATGTTCAAAATGTGCAGACAAGCTTCCATCTACTGTTACGGTAGTCCAGCCGTCATCAAGAACCTTTACGGCATAACCACCTTTATTCACCATTGGCTCAATCGCCAGAACCATTCCGGGTTTAAGTTGCACACCTCTTCCAGCCACACCGTAGTTAGGGACCTGTGGCTCCTCATGCAACTTTTTACCTATTCCGTGGCCGACAAAATCGCGAACAACGGAAAAGCCATGTTGCTCGACATGAGCTTGAACAGCACTGGAAATATCAAACAACCTTCCACCAGCTGCAGCCTGCTCAATGCCTTTATACAGAGACTCCTCAGTGACCCTAAGCAGCTTCAGGGCATCTTTACTTGCCGCAGTCACTGGAATTGTAATAGCTGAATCACCATAATACTCATCATACAGCACCCCGAAATCAATACTCAGGATATCACCATCCTTAAGCGGAACTGAATTCGGCATACCGTGGATTACACGATCATTGGGCGAACAACAGAGGGCAAAAGGGAAACCAGCATAACCTTTAAAAGCTGGTACTGCCTTGCGCTTTTTAGTTTCTTTAAGCGCAAGATCCTCTAGCTCCAGCGTTGTAACACCGGGTACTGTTTTTTCCTTCAAAAGAGCAAGCACTTCAGCAACAATTTGGCAGGAAGCACGCATCCGCTCAATCTCACGAGGAGACTTCAGGATGATCACTATTATTTCTCCAAAGCTGCTGCAATCCGCTGTTGAATTTCCGCAATTGGCCCAATACCGGGGATCGAACACAAAACCTGCTTAGACTGATAGTACGCCTTCAAGGGAGCTGTCTGCTGCTCATAAACCAGCAACCTATTACGCACCGTATCCTCTTGATCGTCAGCACGCTGTACCAAACCAGTACCACAGACATCACAGACACCCGCCTTCACAGAGGCGTCAAAAACCACATGATAGCCCTTACCACAAGAAGGACATGAGCGGCGTCCTGACAGCCGCTTTACTATCTCTTCACTATCAACCTCAAGCGAAACAACATGGTCAATTGCGCGACCTGCTTGTTTCAATATTCCATCCAATGCATCAGCCTGCGGAATTGTCCGGGGAAAACCATCCAAGACAAAACCAGACAAACAATCATCCTGTGCTAGACGCTCAGCAACAATACCAAGCACAATGTCATCAGAAACGAGCCCACCTCGGGCCATTATTTCTTGAGCCTTCAACCCCAAAGGAGTGCCAGCCTTAACAGCAGCCCGCAACATGTCACCGGTTGACACCTGCGGAACGCCATAGGTCTCAACCAAAAACTGGGCTTGAGTGCCTTTGCCAGCCCCCGGAGGACCAAACAAAATCAAATCCACACTTACCTCCGGCCCCGGATCCGCACACCCTTCAAGAACCCTTCGTAGTTACGAGTTATAAGGTGAGACTCAATCTGCGCCACAGTATCCATGCCAACACCGACGGCAATCAAAAGCGATGTTCCACCAAAATAAAACGGCAAATTCAGCCTAAAGCCACCAACAAGCAAAGATGGCAACACACAAACAAGCGAAATATATATAGCTCCAGCAAAAGTCAACCGTGTAAGTATACTGTCCATATACTCAGAGGTTTCCTTTCCAGGCCGGATGCCAGGTATATATCCACCATGCTTTTTGATGTTTTCAGCCACATCAGCAGGATTAAACGTGACAGCCGTATAGAAATAGCAAAAGAAAACAATAAACGCAACATAAAATACATTGTACAACCAATTTCCTGGTGTCAGCATCTTAGCAAACTGCTGGACTGCAGGAATATTGATGAAATTAGCCACCGTTGCCGGGAACATTATAATCGAAGAGGCAAAGATGGGAGGGATAACACCGGCCATGTTAACCTTCAAAGGCAGATGGGAGGTTTGAGGACTGAACGTCTTTAAACCGGTCACCCTCTTCGCATAGTGTATCGGCAGTCTACGTTGACCGCGCTCAACAAAGACAATAGCGGCAATAACCGCAGCCATTAAAACCAAAACAAAGATCAAAGCGAATAATGACAAGTTGCCACTATTGATCAATTTACCAGTGTTGGCAATAGCTGAAGGAATCCTGACAACAATGCCGGCAAAAATGATCAGAGAGATACCGTTACCAATGCCACGCTCTGTCATCTGCTCACCAAGCCACATGATAAAAGCAGTACCGGCAGTTAAGGTAATGATTGTCATTAATCTGAAGGACCAGCCAGGCGTAGGGACAACAAGTTCACCTGCCGGACCACGCATGCTTTCCAAGCCGATCGCTATGCCAGACCCTTGGACAATACTTAGCAGAATAGTACCGTAACGGGTGTATTGGGTAATCTTTTTTCGCCCAGCCTCACCTTCCTTGGAAAGCTTTTCAATAGCCGGCACAACAACCGTCAAAAGCTGAAAGATAATAGAGGAAGAGATATAGGGCATAATCCCCAATGCAAAGACGGACATCCGCTCCAAGGCACCACCGGAAAACATATCAAACAGGCCCAGGAGAGTACCTTGAGCCTGTTTAAAGAAATGTGACAGTGCAATGGAATCTATACCCGGTGTTGGGATATGACAACCAACACGATACACAGCCAACATCCCCAGTGTGAACAGCACCCGCCTCTTTAGTTCAGGGATACGGAAGATGTTCTGGAAAGCCTCTAGCACGCGCAGGTTCCCTCGATTTTACCACCAGCAGCTTGGATTTTATCAATGGCAGACTTGCTAAATTTGTCAGCCTTGATAGTCAAAGCCTTGGTTAGATCACCATTAGCAAGAACCTTAATGGGCAAATTTGATTTTTTCAGCAGTCCCTTCGCATTCATGGCATCACGGTCTACACAACTACCAGCCTCGAACACATCAAGTTGTTGCAGATTTATAAGAACATATTCATTTCTATCAAGCGGGCGGAATCCACGCTTGGGCAAACGGCGTTGGAGAGGCATTTGACCGCCTTCAAAGCCAGGCTTAATGCTGCCGCCAGAACGGGCCTTTTGTCCTTTATGGCCTTTGGTTGCTGTCTTGCCATGACCAGAACCAATACCGCGTCCGATACGTTTTCTATTTTTTGTTGACCCCAAGGCGGGTCGCAGGCTGTTCAGTTCCATGGAGGTCTCCATCCTTTACTTAACCTTCAACATATGGTTTATCTTGTTGATCATCCCGCGAGTTTCGGGAGAATCCTGCAAGGAAACCGTCTGGTGCAGGCGACGCAGGCCTAGGCCACGCACTACTGCACACTGTTTCTCCGTAGCACCAATGGTACTCTTTATCAGGGTAATTTCCAGCATGTTACTCATGGCATCAATTCCTTCTTCAGGGAGTCTATGTCTGTTTACTCAGCCAGACCACGACGTGCGGTCAACTCTTCCGGGGTCTTAAGCAGACGCAGACCTTCGAAGGCAGCCTTAACAACGTTATGGGGGTTATTAGACCCAAGGCACTTGGAAAGAATATTGCTAATTCCGGCAGCTTCAAAAATAGCACGAGCTGCACCACCGGCGATGACACCCGTACCAGGAGAAGCAGGCTTCATGAGTATCCGCCCAGCACCGAAACGCCCAATAATCTCATATGGAATGGACTGATTCTGGTTTACCGGTACCTTGATCAGGTTCTTCTTAGCCTGCTCAACGCCCTTGCGGATTGCTTCTGGCACTTCATTTGCTTTGCCCAGTCCGTAGCCGACGTGCCCACTGGCATCGCCAACAACAACAAGCGCAGAGAAACTGAAGCGACGGCCACCCTTAACAACCTTGGCTACACGACTGATGTGCACAACCCTGTCTGTCAGGTTTAAATCGTTCGCATTAATCCTGCTCACTACCAACCTCCCTGGGAGAGTGAAAACTTAGAAATCAAGACCGGCTTCCCGAGCCGCATCTGCAAGAGCCTGAATCCGGCCATGATAAAGAAATCCGTTGCGATCAAACACTACGGAGCGAATGTCTTTTTGTAAGGCAACCTTAGCTATAGCTGCACCAACCGCAGCCGCAGACGCCTTATTCCCGGTATGAACACCGGATTGCGCAACGCCTTCAGTACAGGTTGATGCTGCAGCCAGAGTTACACCCTGTACATCATCAATCAGCTGGGCATAAATATGATTTGCGCTTCTAAACACGTTCAGGCGTGGACGCTCTGCAGTTCCAGTTACCTTCTTGCGAACCCTGACCTGGCGCTTGAGGCGCGTAATAGTTTTTTGTGATGTCTTTCCCACGGATCTGCTCCTTACCCTGTTACAGGTTCCTATTTTTTACCAGTCTTACCAGCCTTGCGCAGAATGGTCTCTGTGGCATATTTGATACCCTTACCTTTGTAAGGCTCGGGACCACGGAAGGAACGTATCTTGGCAGCAGTTTGACCAACCAGTTCCTTGTCAATACCTTTTACAGCAAGCTTGGTCATCTTGTCGACTTCTACTGCAATACCGGATGGTAGTGGAAAGACAACAGGATGTGAGTAACCAAGGCTCAGTACCAGTTCAGCGCCCTTTACCTCCGCACGATAACCAACCCCGTTGATCTCCAGATCAGTCTGATAACCTGTAGTTACACCGACAACCATGTTGTTTACCAAGGTTCGGGTAAGACCATGGGCAGCGCGTGACTTTATGGCATCATCAGGACGGGTAACACTGATCTTTCCATCCTCAACTGCAACAGAAACCTCAGGCATGATCGTACGGCTTAATTCACCCTTCGGACCTTTAACGGTCAAGACTGAATCAGCAAGGGTCACTGTGACCCCTTTAGGAACTTCAATCGGCAATTTCCCGATTCGTGACATTGTGTGACTCCTTTAGAACTGGGACTGGCTACTTACCAAACGGTGCAGAGCAGTTCGCCACCGATACCGGCCTGACGGGCAGATGCATCAGTCATAATGCCCTTTGAAGTTGAAAGAATGGCTATTCCAAGACCGTTTTTTATGGTAGGAATTGATTCTGAGTCAACATAAGTCCGGCTACCAGGCTTACTTATCCTGGTAATCTCATTGATCACCGGATCTTTTTCATCGATGAACTTCAGATAGACCCGAAGGACTCCCTGACGATTATCGGCGATAACCTTATAATTTTTGATGTACCCTTCTTGCTTCAATACCTGGGCGATATTCACCTTAACATTTGAAGAAGGGATATCAACCTTTTGAAGCTTGACCATATTCGCATTACGAATTCTGGTCAGCATATCGGCGATAGGATCAGTCATTGACATCGAGACGCACTCCTCTGTGTGTATGCAGCATTACCAGCTGGACTTGATAACGCCGGGGATCTGTCCGGCGGAAGCATATTTACGCAGGCAGATACGGCACATCTGAAACTTGCGATAAAAAGCCTTGGGGCGTCCGCAGACCGGGCAGCGGTTATGCTGACGTACCTTGAACTTAGGCGTGCGCTGCGACTTGTTGATCATCGAGACTTTTGCCACGGAATCCTCCCACTAGTTCCTGAACGGCATGCCCATATGCTTAAGCAGGGCCTTGCCTTCTTCATCATTTTTAGCTGAAGTTACGATAGTAACATTCAACCCCTTGATTTTGTCGATTTCATCGTAATTGATTTCGGGAAAGATCAGCTGTTCTTTAATACCCAGCGTGTAATTACCCTGTCCATCAAAAGCCTTACCAGAAACACCTTTGAAGTCACGTACACGGGCAAGTGCTACGTTCATCAGGCGATCCAGAAACTCATACATACGCTCACGACGCAGAGTTACCATACATCCGATAGGCATACCCTCACGAAGTTTAAAGCTCGCAATTGACTTCTTTGCCTTGGTAATTACGGCCTTCTGGCCTGTGATTTTACCTAACTCTGATGCGGCAGAATCAAGAATTTTTACATTCTGAATCGCCTCACCAAGCCCCATGTTGATAACTACCTTTTCAATTCTGGGGACTTCCATAATATTTTTATAATTGAACTCAGCACGCAGTTTCTGCACTACTTCGTTCTGGTATACATCTTTCAATCTGGCCATGGCCTGGATTCCTCCCGATTAATTCTCCAGAGAGCTGTCACACTTGACACAGGTGCGTTGTTTTTCACCGTTCTCAAGCACCTTGATTCTGGTGCGAACAGGTTTTACGCACTTGGTACAGTAAAGCTGTACATTGGACACATGCAGTGCAGCTTCTTTCTCAGTAATGCCGCCAGGCTCATTACCACGGGCACGTACGTGACGCTTCACCATATTAAGGCCTTCTACGATAACTGCGTCTTTTTTAGGGAGTACCTGTAGTACTTTGCCAGTCTTTGCCTTTTCCTTACCGGCAATGACCATTACCGTATCACCTTTAGCTACGTGATATTTTTTCGTTTGCATCAGTGTTTCTCCAATTTTGCGTTAAAGTACTTCCGGTGCAAGGGAGATGATCTTCATAAACTTTTTAGCCCGCAGTTCCCGTGCAACAGGACCGAAGATACGGGTACCAACCGGCTCCTTCGCGTTATTAATGACAACACCTGAGTTGTTGTCAAAACGGATATAGGAACCATCAGGGCGTCCAAGTTCTTTTGCGGTTCGTACTATTACCGCTTTAACCACATCACCTTTTTTTACCTTGGAATTAGGTAGCGCTTCACGCACTGAGCAGACGACAATGTCACCAACTCCTGCATATTTACGCTTAGACCCGCCAAGTACCTTGATGCAAAATAGTTTCTTTGCACCAGAGTTATCGGCTACGTCAAGTATAGTCTGCATCTGAATCATGCTCGTATCCTCTCTGGGGGGCTGCTACGCAGCGCTCTCAAGAATCTGGCGCAGGGCCCAGCGCTTGTCTTTGCTTAATGGACGGCACTCAACAATCTGCACCTTGTCCCCTGCCTTGCAGCTGTTCTTCTCATCGTGAACCTTATATTTTACACTCCGCTTGATATACTTATTATACAGCGGATGCTTAACAAGGCGGTCGACTCTTACAACAACTGTCTTTTCCATTTTGTCACTGACTACGACGCCGGTCTGAGTACGTCTGTGTCCAAGCTCACCCATGACAGTCCTAACCCCTGCTTTCTGTAAGGATGGTATTGATCCGTGCGATATCTTTACGGATCGCGCCAAGCTTTCCGGTATTCTCAAGGCGCCCTGTGTTCAATTGAAACTTAAGGTTGAAGAGCTCCTGGGTCAATTCGTCCCGTTTTTGCTTCAATTCAGCCTCAGCCATTTTACGGATATCGTTAGCCTTCATTTTGGGTACCTCTGGTAATGAACTTGGTGGATATAGGCAACTTGTGAGCTGCCAGCCTGAAGGCCTCGCGTGCGATTTCCTCAGTAACCCCCTCCATCTCATACAGCACCATGCCGGGCTTTACCACACACACCCAAGAATCAGGAGAACCTTTACCCTTACCCATCCGGGTTTCAGCCGGCTTTGCTGTCAGCGGCTTATCAGGGAACATACGGATCCAGATCTTTCCGCCCCGCTTAATATAACGGGTCATGGCAATACGCGCTGCCTCAATCTGACGTGAGTCGACCCAACCGCATTCGGTAGCCTGCAGTGCAAACTCACCGTATGAGATCTCGATCCGGCGGCAGGCTGCGCCTGTCATCCGCCCTTTCATCTGCTTTCTATGCTTAACCCTTTTCGGCATTAACATGTGACTTGCTCCTGAAACT
>Ga0074199_1000740_pt1 | contig 41868 bp, 38 predicted proteins | sample EPASupsiteSAE347_FD_64528 | JGI IMG/M metagenome (GOLD analysis project Ga0074199, IMG submission 64528) | Bioremediated contaminated groundwater from EPA Superfund site, New Mexico - Sample SAE3-47 | ecosystem: Environmental > Aquatic > Deep subsurface > Groundwater > Contaminated ... | reverse complement strand
GAGCCAGGAGAAAAACGGGAGGCAGAGAAAGGGCGGGATGGTGCTCTTTTTTCTTCAACCAAAAATCCCCGTCTCCCCTTTTTTCGGCCCGCCTGGTACGAGTTTTGCTCTGTCTGTAAGCCGGCAAGCTCAGTCACAGGAGGAGAAACGAAGATGAGTGATTCAGGAGTTGTTTTCGACCGAACCATCCAGCTCATGCAAGACCGGCTGACACTCAATTCCCTCAATCAGCAGGTGGTATCCAGCAACCTGGCCAATATCAACACTCCCGGCTACATGTCCAAAGAGTATTCCTTCGAGAAGGTCCTTCAGGAGTCTCTTGAAGAACAGACTCTGCCGGCTGCGAGATCGGATCGCAGGCATGTCGATTCGGGAGATCCCCTCATGGCGATGAAATCACCGGAGGTTGTGGAAACCGGAGCGGTCGATCTGGACAGCGAGATGATGAAGCTGAGCAAGAACAGCATCGAATATCAGTACATCGTCACCATGCTCAACAAGAAATTCACCATGCTCAGACATGCCATTAGTGAGGGAGGACAATAATGGACTTCGATACCTCCATGAAAATCAGCGGTTCCGGCCTGAAAGCACATCGCGCCTGGATGAGTGTCGTTTCGGCCAATCTCGCCAACGTCAACACCACTCGAACCGCGAGTGGCAAGGCGTATGAGAGGCGAACCATTCTCTACGAGAGCAGCCCGCCGACGGGTGAGGCCTTTGGCGCGAGTCTGGAAGGCGAGATGCGCCAAGAGCTCAACGGGGTGAAGGTCGTGGCCATCGTTCCGGACAGGCGTGACTTCAGACTCATGTACGACCCGAGCCACCCGGACGCCGATGCCGACGGCAACGTAAAGATGCCCAACATCAATCCCGTGGAGGAAATGTCGAATCTGTTGATCGCCACGCGCTCCTACGAGGCCAATCTGGCAGCCTTGAACATGTCCAAGCAGCTCGCTTTGAAGGCCATAGAGATAGGCAAATAAAGGCCGTGTAGGCTGAAAAAGGAGAAAAGCAGATGCGTATCGGAGGATTCTCCCCGGAACTGGAAAAGCAGCTCAAAGGGCCGCTCGAGGAATCAGGAAAGACAACCGGGCCTTCCTTCAGCGAAGTGCTCAAGAGCAAGGTGATGGACGTCGACAACCTGCAGCACCAGGCCGAAGGCGCCATGAGAGAAGGCGCGGTCAAGGGGGCCACTCGGATCGACGAGACCATGATCCAGTTGGAAGAGGCGGATCTCAGCTTGAGATTTTTGGTAAAAGTGCGTAGTAAGGCAATGGAAGCCTATCAGGAAGTCATGCGCATGCAGTTCTAGTGGGCCGTGAAGCTTGTGGGCTTCCCGCAACGCCGCCAACCCGATGCATCCCGAGAGGGCTCTGCCACAAAGAAGGTCCTGACAACCCATGAAATCTCTTCTTGAGCAATTAAACAAACTTAAGAGCAGCTTTCTGGCGCTCCCCATGTCCCACAAGATTCTCTACGGGGGCTCGCTACTGGTGCTGATCGGAGCTTTGAGCTTTCTGGCGTATACCGTCAACAAGACGGAATACGCTCCTCTCTACGGCAGGCTGTCGGAAGAAGACATGGGTGGCGTGGCGGAAGCGCTCAAGGCAAAGAAGATTCCCTATCACCTTTCCGGAGCCAACAGCATTTCCGTTCCCAAGGAACAGCTTTATGAAGTGCGTCTTGCCCTGGCGTCGGAAGGTGTTCCCAAGGGCTCGGGGGTGGGCTTCGAGGTCTTCGATCAGCAGAAGCTGGGAAGCACCGAGTTTGTGCAGAAAATCAACTACCAGAGGGCTCTTCAGGGTGAGCTGTCGCGTACCATCAATGGGATGAAGGAGGTGATGGAGAGCCGGGTCCACCTGGTTATTCCCTCGGAAAGCCTTTTCGCGGAAGACCAGAAGAACCCGAGCGCCGCCGTGGTGTTGAAGCTGCGTCCGGGCGCCAAGCTCGAGCAGCAGCAGATCCAGGGGATCGTCAACCTGGTTTCGAGTGCCGTTCAGGGATTGACGGACGACAAGGTGACCGTCATGAGCACCGACGGGCAGGTGCTTTTCAAGAAGAATCCCATGGAAAATTCCTTCCAGATGACCAATCTTCAGTTGCAGCTCAAGAACAACGTCGAGGATGAGGTTCGACGGAAGGTGCAGACGATAATCGAGCAGGTGGTGGGAGCCAACCGGGCGATAGCGCGAGTGACCGCGGATCTGGACTTCAGCCAGATGCAGGTCAATGAGGACATTTATGACCCTGACAGCTCGGTCGTGCGGAGCCAGCAGAGGAGCACTGAAAACGTCCAGGGCGGCGAGGCGGCCACCAAGGGAAATCCCGATGCGCCCATCAACGTGGAGAGCCAGCTCATGCAGACTCCTTCCGCCCAGGGGCAGCAGTCGCAAAAGGTGTCCAACCGGCAGCGCGAGACGGTCAATTATGAAATCAACCATATCAACCGCCAGACCAAACATTCACCGGGAGGCATCAAGAAGCTGTCCGTTGCCGTGATTGTCGATGGCCCTTATGAAATGAAGCCGGACAAGAGCGGGAAGCCCATGCCCGTTTTCGTTGGCCGAACGCCTGACCAACTGAAAGCCCTGGAAGATATTGTCAAGAAAACCGTGGGATTCAATGAAACTCGAGGCGACCAGATCACGGTTTCCAACGTTGCTTTCGCAACCGATCTGGTTGGCCCGGAAACTGGCCAGGTCGAAAATTATTGGGTGAAGATGCTCAAGGATAATCAGAAGATCCTTTGGAACCTTCTCCTTACCGTCCTGGTGTTCTTTTTCATCATAAGGCCTTTTATGCGTAAATTCAAAAAGATGGGAGAAACGCCCAAAGAGCTGCCGGAAGTCGAAGCGCCTCCGGCTCTACCGGATGCGACGGCGGGAAGAGCAGGACATCCGGGCTCTGAAGGTACTGAAGAGGAACAGGAAATGACCCTTCGGCAGAAGACCGCGCAACTGATCAAGGAGAATCCCGAGCAGGCTACAATGATCATTCGCTCGTTGCTGAGAGAGGAGATCTAGGCTATGTCAAAAGTGCTCAACGGCCCGCAAAAGGCAGCGCTCATTCTTCTGAGCCTGGGAGAGGAAGCTGCGTCCCAGGTTTTGAAAAACCTTACCTCCGAAGAGATCAAGACCCTGGGTCTGCACATGTCTACCATACGGGGGGTGAAGAAGGACGTTTCGGACGAGCTCCTCGAGGAATTCAACAGCCGCTTTCATGAAGAAGGAGACATCCATACCGCCGGGGATGACTTCTTTCGCAGTCTTCTTCCCGGTGTTCTGGGCAGCGACAAAGCCTCGGACATGCTTTCCACCATCGAGCAGGAACATGAAAAGATTCCCTTCAAGCACGTGAAGGAAATCGATGGCAGGGTACTGGCCAACTTCATCAAGAACGAGCACCCCCAGACCATTGCCATCATCCTGGTACACCTTGGACATGAAAAGGCCAGCCAGGTTTTGGGACTCCTTCCCGAGTCCCTTCAATTCGAGGTCATCAACCGGATTGCCCACCTCGAGACCGTTCCGCCGGACCTGGTTCGGGACGTGGACGAAGTGCTGGAAAAAGAGCTCCTCTCCATGGGCAAGGACAGCCATCAGCTTCTGGGTGGTATCCAGGTGGTTGCGGAAATCCTCAACTACGCCGACAAGCGCACCGGAGAAAGCATCCTACAGGCCATGGAAGACTACGACGCGGATTCGGCCGAAAAGGTCAGAAAGCTCATGTTCGTGTTCGAAGATCTGGTCACCATCAACGACCAGGGTGTCCGCGAGCTGCTGAAGGAAGTCCGCAACGAAGAGCTCACCCTCGCCCTCAAGACCTCCTCGGATGAAATGAAAAACAAGATCTTCAAGAACCTTTCCCAGCGTGCCGTGCAGATGCTCGAAGAGGAAATCAGCATGATGGGACCGGTGCGGTTGAGCGACGTGGAAGCCGCTCAGCAAAATATTTTGAACGTGGCGAGAAAACTGGAAAAAGAAGGCAAAGTAGTCCTGGCGGGCAGAGAAGGTGGCGATGCCTTTGTCTAAAGTTATCAAAGCCAATCAGAAGGCAGAGGTACTGACTTTTGATTTCAGGGAGATCTGTGACGGCATGGGAGCCTTGCTGCATCAGGCTCCTTCGCAGCCCGGGGAGGTCGAAGGAAGTCAGGGGCAGGCTGAGCCTCAGCCGGTTGAAGATCCCCCGGAGCAGCCTGAGCCCCCTCAGCCTCCCGAGCCGGAGATACCCCAACCGGACCCATTGAAGGATCTCGAGGAAACAATTCAGAAACGGCTGTTCGAGGCGGAGCAAAAAGCAAAGGCAATCGAGAAGGAAGCCTACGAAAAGGGCTACGCTCAAGGGGTTAAAGACGGAACCGAGTATGGCCGGAAGAACATGGCAGGCACGAAAGAGCATCTCGAACAGGTCCTGGCTGGACTGAAAAAGCTGCCCGAGAAAATTTTCAGCGACTATCGCCAGTGGTTTGTCTCTACCTGCATGGCTCTCGCAAAGCAGATCATAAGAAGGGTGGTTGAGGCCTATCCCGAATGTCTGCTCGACACTATCGAGCGCCTGGTCGGCGAAGCCGAAGACAGCAGCTCTCTGTCGGTTTATCTCAATCCGAAGGATCTGGAGCTGCTGGAACAGTATGCGGATTTAAAGAAGATAACGGAACACGCGGAACGCTCCTTCACGTTGAAGCCGGACCCCAAGCTCGAGCGGGGAGGGTGTGTCGTGGAAAGCGAAATTCAGCTTGTGGATGCCACCATAGCCATGCAGCTTGCACGGCTCGAGGAAGCCTTTCTGCGGGAAGGAGCGGTGCCTGAAGATGTCCCTGCCTGATAGAGATTACCTGGGGCTGGAAGAAGTCGGAGCCCACATAGGGGATTGCACCCTGTGGGAGAGCTACGGCAAAGTGGTCCATCTCGTGGGCAACATGATCGAAGTGCAGGGGCTGAGGGCCGCCGTGGGAGATATTTGCAAGATTTACTCTCCGATCAATCCCCATCCCATTTATGCCCAGGTGGTGGGCTTTCAGCAGAAGCGGCTCAAACTGAGCCCGCTCACGCCTTTGAACGGGATTCAGCCGGGATGTTTGACCCAGTTGCACCAGCAGGCCGATTTCGTTTCCGTAAATCCCGGGCTCCTGGGACGTGTTCTGGATGGCCTTGGCCAGCCAATCGACGGCAAGGGACCACTTCCGCCCGGCATTCCCTATTCTCTTTCCGGTTCTGTTTCCAATCCTCTCCACCGCCCCCTCATCGAAGAACAGCTCGACCTCGGGGTGCGCTGCATAAATGGCTTGCTGCCCATAGGAAAGGGACAGCGCATGGGCATCTTCGCCGGCTCGGGCGTGGGAAAGAGCACCCTGCTGGGCATGATGGCCCGCTATACGGCCGCCTCCGTCAATGTAATCGCCCTCATCGGAGAACGAGGCAGGGAAGTCAACGAGTTCCTCTACAATGAGCTGGGGGAGCAGGGAATGGAGCGCTCCGTGATAATCGTGGCCACGTCGGACCAGCCGGCCACCGTTCGCCTGCGAGGCGCTTTCATGGCCTGTGCCGTGGCGGAATATTTCCGGGACCTCGGCCAGGACGTGCTCCTCATGATGGATTCCATCACCCGCTTCGCCATGGCGGCCCGTGAAATCGGCCTCGCCGCCGGGGAGCCGCCCACCACCAAGGGATACACTCCCAGCGTCTTCAGCCAGCTTCCTCTGTTGCTCGAAAGAGCGGGCAATTTCGAAAAAGCTTCAATTACAGGCATTTTTACGGTATTAGTCGAAGGGGACGATCTGGAAGATCCCGTCGCCGATACGGTACGCTCCATCCTGGATGGGCACATTGTGCTGGACCGCAAGCTGGCGAACAACCGTCATTATCCTTCCATCGAAGTCCTGAAAAGCGTCAGCCGTTTGACGGGACGGCTGCAAAAGGGGGAGCACAAGGCTTGTGCCACCAAGTTCATTCAGACACTCGCTCACTACAGAAACAGCGAAGACATGATCCGCATCGGAGCCTATGTGCGGGGAAGCCATGGCGAAACCGACTACGCCATCGGCATGATCGAGAAGCTCAACGCATACCTGCAGCAGCCCGTCGAGGAATGCTGCTCCATAGAAGAAGCACAGCGAGCCTTGAAAGCGCTTTTCACCTGATGAGATCCATTTGCTCAGGGGTATCGGTCTGAAGGAGATTCCATGCCGTTTCGCTTTCGTTTCAAAGTTCTCCTGCAGCACCGGGAATATCTCCAGCGAAAGGCCCAGATCGCCCTGGCTGCCGCTCGATACCGGTACGAGCAGATCGAAATGAAAAGGCAGCAGGTACAAAAGGAAATTTTGCAGCAGAGGGCCGTCTGGGAAGAAAAGCAGCTCCGGGGAATGAACGCTTCGGAGTATTTGGTTTTCAAAGACTATCTCATTACTTTGGAACAACAATTGCTTCAGATACAGCGCGAGCTCGATAAAGTATCCGAAGAAGTAGAAAAGGCCAAGGAAGAGCTGCTCGGGCGGGAAAAGGACGTCAAGATTCTTGAATCACTGGAAGACAAGCATCGGGAAGCGTATGCCTACGATCATGCCAAAACGGAACAGAAGAACCTGGATGAAGTCGCTGTTATCAAGGATTATCGCGGCAAGCTCGAAATTTGAGAAGGAAAAGATGAAAATCAAGATATCGAAACGATTCCTGGCCCTTTCGGGCGTCTTCGTTCTGGTGGGCGCGATGCTGGTCTTGAAGCTCACGCTCTCGATCAGCCACCTTATCGTGAACAAGGAAGCACCCAAGCTTCCTCCCTTTCCCTCGGAAGTAATGGCTGAAGACCATAAGGCCAAAGCTCAGGAGGCCGCTCCACAGAAAAAGAGCGCAGCTCCGAGCCCCGCCACCGCGACCCCGGCTCCTTCTGCCTCGGTTAATCCGGCTGCCGGTCCAGCTTCCGCTGTGACGGCACCCTCGACCCCCTCCGAGAAAATGGGCTACCTGGACCAGAGGGAGGCCGAGCTGAAGAAGAAAGAAGAAGAGCTCCGCCAGAAGGAAGAATACCTGACTCAGATGCAGCAGGAAGTCGAAAAAAAGCTAAAAGAGCTCATCAACATGCAGAAGGAGGTCCAGGCCTACAGATCGGAAAAGGAAGAATCCCGCAGCACCAAGATGCGCTCCCTGACGAAGATCTACGGCAGCATGAAGCCGAAGGAAGCAGCCAAGCTCCTCGAGAACCTCGATGATCCGCTCGTGGTCAGTATCATTTCATCCATGAACCCTGACGAGGCTGCCGGCATTCTTTCCAATATGGACGTCAAGAAAGCCGCCAAAATATCTCAATTCCTGTCGCACCAGTAGTAAACCATACTTCAAACGGGCAAATGTAAACTGTTCACCGCGTCTCCGCGGTGAACAGAGGGCACACAGTATGACCGTTCAAAGTATACCTTCCTCGCTGCTCACCAGACGATCCAATCGCGTTAACCCTGTACCCCTTCCCAGCGCCGAAAGAGGTCATGAGGGATATGAAAGCAATCCAGGACCTTGCCCGTGGTGTGGAGGATGAGATCCTCGATGGTCCGGGGGCGGTGGTAGAAGGCGGGTACGGGAGGGAGGATCACCGCGCCCAGAGACGCGGCGGCAAGCATCAGCTCCAGGTGTCCCTTGTGGAGGGGAGTTTCGCGCACCACAAGAACGAGAGGGCGGCGCTCCTTGATGGTCACGTCGGCGGAGCGTACGAGGAGATTCGAGTTGTAGGAGTGGGCGATTGCGGAGAGGGTCTTGATGGTACAGGGGATCACCACCATGCCCAGGGTGAGGAAAGAGCCGCTTGAAATTGGGGCGGCAAGATCGTCTTCCCGATAAAGGTGCCCGGCGGCCGCATCTACGTCTGCCGAGGAGTAGTCGGTTTCTATGAGGAAGTTTTTTCGGGCGCTTTCCGTGATGACCACATGGCTTTCATAGCCGAGATCCTTCAGAGCCTTCAGCATTTCCATGCCGTAGATAACCCCGCTGGCACCGGTTATTCCAACGACAATCCGCCTGGAGGGGTCACTCATGGTTCTTTCCAGCCCTTTCTTCATCTATGATCATTTCGGCAAGGGCCAGGACGTTCTTTTCCACCTGGCGGATTCCTTCGGGTGTAAGATCGTCCCAGTGCAGTCCTGCCGTGACTACTACTTTGGCTCCAAGGGCTGAAGCGAGCCACTCGGAGACGGCTTTTACCAGTCCGTCTTCCTTGTGGCCGACATAGCAAAAAACGGACGCCGTTGCCGAAGGCCTGCTCGGGTCGGAAAGACTGGGTCTCGGCTGTGCCATGGCCACCGCCCCTATATGAGCCTCACCGCCCCATATGGACAGCAGGTAGTCCTTGCCAAGGCACTGCAAGAGCGCTTCCACCAGAAAGCCACCTTTTTCCAGACGGAATCGGCGAACCGATTGATCCATTTCAGTCTGCTCCATGTTTCCCTCGTAGTTCTCCGGCTACTAACATCAGCCGGGACACCTGTCGCGGTTACAAGCCGTTCCCACGCAGGAGCATAGGAACGAGGAATGTGCTCTGCCTTATCTTATGTGGGTAGGCTGATCACACTATAGGCAGAAGGCGGAGCTATTTCAACGTGAGTTTCGTGGGCTGCCTTTCCTTTTTTATCCCTCTTGCATCCCTTCCCACCCTCAGGAGCGCTTCTTTCCTGTTCTGGTGATGCTCTTTTGGAATATTCCTCTTTTTTGTTAACGCTGTTTATTAATAAAATTTCAAGGCCATCCTCATGGAAATTGTTATGCCGGCGCCACGCCAATGGGAATAGGCATTCTTTTGGCCCGCCCAAAAAAATGCTTGACCAACCCCTTGGCCTGGGTTATTTAGTTCACATCATGAACGAGATGAAAGGTAAACGACGGGCCGCCGGAGCGATTGAAGCAAGGTGGAAGGAAATTTCAGGCACGGTATTCAAAGGGTGAAGCCGGGGAGTGGGTAATACATCCATCCTTGTGCCTGACTGGTTAATAGGATGAACGGATTCAAAACCGCCAAAAAAAAATTAAGGAGTATCTTATGTCCATTGAGCTCGAGCACCTCGAAAAGCAGATCACGGAACTCAAAGTACAGATGGAAGCATTATCGGGCAGAGTGCCGAAAGACAAGCTGTCCATGATCGTTTTCAGCGGAGACCTGGACAAGGCCCTGGCTTCCTTTATCATAGCCACGGGAGCGGTGGCCATGGGTATGGAAGTGGTGATGTTCTTCACCTTTTGGGGCACGCCCGTCCTGAGGGACAAAAAGAAGGCCGCGGGTCGAAAGGACCTCATGGGAACCATGTTCGGGGCCATGCTGCCCAAGGGAGCGAGCGCGGTGAAGCTTTCCAAGATGAACATGGGCGGAATGGGTACTGCCATGATGAAGTCCCTGATGCAAAAGAAAAACGTTGCCACCCTCGATGAGATGATCGAAATGGCGGGCGAGCTGGGCGTAAAGATCTACGTTTGCGAGATGTCGATGGATCTCATGGGATTCAAGCGTGAAGAGATGATCGACTATCCGGGTCTCGATTATGCCGGTGTTGCCACGTTCCTTGAAGAGGCGATGGACAGCAAGGTTCAGCTTTTTCTCTAAAAGAACGTACAAAAAAGATCCGGGAGGATGAAAAAACTGAATTTCGGGTTATCATGTGACATTGTAAAAGAACTTAAAGCTTAGCTTAACGAGGAGAATACAAATGAGTGAAGCCATCACAGCCGACAAAGTAATGGATCTCAAAGGATTGCCCTGCCCCATGCCCGTGGTGAAGATCAGCAAGGGTATCAAGGACGTCAAGGTTGGCCAGGTGATCGAAGCCCTTACCACCGATCCCGGTGCTCTGGCCGACTTTCCCGCCTGGGCCAGAAGCAGCGGAAACGAGATTATCAAGACGGAACAGGACAACGGGGTTATCAGAATCTTCGTTAAACGAAAAGCATAACAACGATTTTCCAGGGGTGTGCCCGGTTGGGGGGGGTGCAAGGAGAGGGCGGTTAGCGAAGGCCCTCTCTTTTCACTCTTCACTCCTCACGCCAGGCTCCTCACTTTACCGCTCACCTTTCATTTCTTTCCTGCGTCAAGGGAAGAATCACAACGAAGCTATTTCTGTGAGGCCGGTCGAGCAAGAAGGGGCGGCCCCCATTTGCTTGTGATTGCTTTGACAAGACGGGAGGCTTCCGTGCAGGCATTTTACTACTTTGTTTTGATTCCCATGGTTTATGTGGCGTTTGCGGTCTTCATCCTGGGTACGGTGTTCCAGTTGGTGAAGATGTTCGGGGAGAAAAAACACCCGACGACGCTCCAGATTTTTCCCGAAAAGAAACCGGCATGGCTCTGGGCTCTCCACGACACTTTCCTGCTGCCCACCGTTCGGAGACACAACCCGCTGTTGTGGGTGTTTCTCATGTTGTTCCATGTCGCCTTCCTGCTGCTCATTATCGGGCATCTCGAGCTTTTCGCGAAATTCAGCCTCTTTCAGGTCGTGGCTCACGATGTTTTTCTGGGGGGAGGCTATGTGGGGATAATTCTGAGCGTAGCGCTGCTTTTCTTTCTCTTCAGGCGCTTCGTGTCTCCCTACAGGGATTTGTCCGTTCCCGAAGACTACTACCTGCTCATCCTGCTCTTTCTCACCGTACTCTTCGGCAGCCAGATGGATTGGGCACGAAGGTGGTATGACTACTCCTCCATGACAGTGGATGACTACAGAACGTATCTCATGAGCTTGATCAGCCTGAAGCCAGCGGTTCCGCCCGGAGTGGACGGTGCGGGGCACTCTTTCATGCTCGTGCTGCACATCTTTTTTGCCAATGTGTTCCTCATCTTCTTCCCCTTCAGCAAGATCATGCACTCATTTCTCGCTCTGCCCATGAATAAATTGAGAAGAGGTTAGCTATATGGACGAAAAAATGCGTGAGGAGCTTCTGAAGCTCTTCCAGAGCAAGCTGAATCAGGCCATGAAATTTTACCTGGAAACCTGTTCGAGGTGCGGTGTCTGCACAAAGGCCTGCCACGTACATGAATCCATGCCCCGGGTCAAATACATCGCCGCCTACAGGGCGGAGATCGTCCGGAGGATCTATAAGAAGTATTTCAAGGCACAGGGAAAGCTCTGGTCTTCCGCCGGCGAGTCCAAAGAGCTCACCGAGATGGCGCTCCAGGAGCTCTATGAAGCCGCCTATTCGTGTACCGGGTGCCGGCGCTGCATGGTGTACTGCCCCTTTGGAATAGATACCCAGATGATCATGTCCATCGCCAAGCTGCTTCTGGTGGGCGCGAGCGCGGAGCCGGAAATCCTTACGATGCTTGCCGACATGTCCATCGAGAAGGGAAAATCCGTCGAAATTTTCAAGGAAGGCTTTCTTACGGGTATCAAGAACCTCGAGGCCGACGTCGTCAAGCGCTGGAAGGCGGAAGCCGGCGACACGGTTATCCCGGTGAACACCGAGGGCGCGGATTTGCTGTATGTCGCTCTGGCCGGGGCTCATTCCATCGTTCCTGCCGCGGCTGTTTTCAATGCGGCGGGGGAAAACTGGACGTTGAGCTTTTTCGAAGCCGTCAATTTCGGCGCTTTCGTTGGAGATCCCAGCCGCACGAAGCTTATCCTGGAGCGCATCATAAGCGAGGCAAAACGGCTCAAGGTGAAGGAAGTTTGTATCTGCGAGTGTGGGACGGCCTTTCGTGTCATGAAGCAACTGTCGGGGAAACAGCCTTTCAAGGTTTCTTCCATTACCGAGGTCCATGCCAGGTATATCCGGGAAGGGCGTATCAAGCTCGATAAATCGAAATTCAAGGAATCCATCACGTACCATGATCCGTGCCAGATCGCCAGGAACGGCGGCGTAATCGATGAGCCTCGCTATATTCTTGAGCATCTGACGAACGACTTTCGTGACATGTCCCCCGAGCCCAAGTACAACTACTGCTGCGGCGGCGGAGGAGGGCTTGTGGCTCTCGGCGAGGATACGCTGGATTTTCGCATGAAGTCAGCCAAGGTAAAAGCCGATCAGGTCAAGGCTACGGGTGCCGGGATGCTCGTCACCGCCTGCGAGAATTGCCACACCCAGTTGAGCGACCTGAACGATCACTATGAGATGAACGTGGATGTCCGCTTTTTGAGCTCAATGGTTGCGGATGCCCTGGTGCGGAAATAAGAAGCTGTCCGGGAATAACGATGAGAAGGGCTTTCGCCTAAGGCCGCGGGCAAGAAATATTTGTCCGTGACATCCAGACCGGCGCGGTTTCCGAAACCGCGCCGGTCTTTCAATTTTGGACGACTAACTATTGCCGGGCGCCTGAATAACCTCCCCGAGTACCCCTCACTACTCTAAACAATCTCCAACAACGCCGCCTTGAAAACTGTTGTCAATCCCGCTCTTAGGATTTATCTTAAAAACTCGTCATTTAGCGAGCCCGGATGAATGACGTCCTCAAGTAAATGAGGATATGTTCGGGAAAGAAAGACCGGCGGGAAAGCCGTGAGGCTTCTTCAGCCTGTTGTCCATGGGGGCTTTTCGATTTGTGCCGTGGGGCGGTTCGTTATCAAACACGAAGAGCACGAAGAATACGAAGCACACGAATAAGAGAGCGGAAGAAGAGGATGACAGTATTGAAGGTATCCTTGCTTCGTGCTTTCAATACCGGAGGGGGTGATCGAGGAAGGGGTAGCGAAATATCTGCAAGAGCGGGGAAGGGAATAAGCACTTTCTATCGGGTACCATTGTGAATCAGTGCGCGCCCTTGCAGGTCGTTACAGATTATTGAGAGTCATTGCAGCCATGATTGATCATTACGAGGAGGAGAGAAAGACATGACAAAAGTATTTAAATTCATTGTGATCTTGTCCGCTGTGCTGATGCTGGCGCCGGCGGCGTTTGCCACAAACGGCGACAATCTGATTGGTATCGGCCCTATTGCCCGGTCCATGGGTGGAGTGGGGATCGCGGCGCCGCAGGATGCGATCGGTGCGGTTTTTGCCAACCCCGCCGCCATGTGTTTTGGTCCCTACTGTCCCTCGTCGGAAATAAACTTCGGCGGGACACTGTTCATGCCGCATCCCAAGACGGAAATAACTTCGGGTGGGCAAACGTTTAAGGCCACCAGCTCCGAGAAGGTCTACATGATACCGGCTATCGGTGTTTCAGTGCCCATCAGTACGCAGGCGCCTTTCTGGAGGTTCGGCCTGGCGGCTTATGGAGTCACCGGCCTTGGAGTGGACTACAGAGGGACCAGCGTAGACGCTCCCGGCCATTTTTTCGGTCAGGCCCCACTAATAGCGGGTGAGTTCAGCGAGCTGCAGATCATGAAATTTGCTCCGGCCCTTTCTTGCCAACCTATCCCGGAGCTCTCGTTCGGTCTGGCGGTTCATGTGGACTACGCAAGTCTGGACCTCAGGCAGGGGGCGTCGGCTAATTATGGCTTGGGAGTTCAGGCCGGCTCGATTTACAAGCTCACGGATAGTCTTTCCCTGGGTCTGAATTATGTCTCTCCCCAGAACGTCAAGCACAAGAACGTCACCGACTTTGACAACAATGGCACTCTGGACAACCTCGATCTCGAATCGCCTCAGCAAGTGGGCCTGGGTTTGGCTTATACCTTCCTGGACAACAAGCTGCTGCTGGAAGGGGACGTGAAGTGGATCAACTGGGCCGACGCAAACGGGTATGAATCTTTCGACTGGCGAGACCAATGGGTTTACAGCATTGGTGCACAAGTCAAGCCCATCAGCAATCTGGCTTTGAGGGTCGGATATAATTATGCGAGGAATCCCGTCAAAAATCATGATGGTTTTTCCGGTCGTACCAATACCAGCATTCAAGGGAAGATCATTCCGACCTACTTCTTCGAGACATTCAGAATAGTTGGCTTTCCGGCCATTGTGGAACATCATATCACCTGCGGCCTCGGGTACGAATTCAGCCCCCGATTCGCCCTCAATGCCGGCTACATGCATGCTTTTGAAAAGGGCATCACGGAGAGAGGGACCGATATTACAGGCCAGCCCGTTAGTATTAAATCGACACTCTATGAGGATTCGATCGACTTCGGATTTACGTGGAGATTTTGAGATTGTTCAATGTTCGAGGCGGCTTCGATCAGTAAATGGGTAAGAGGATAGTGCAACGAGAGGCAGGAGCAGTGATGCTCCTGCCTTTTTTGTTCGGACATGATGCCGAGGCCAAAGGTTGTTGGTCTTCACGATATGTGTGCTCACCACGCCGGGTGTTCGGCCTGGTGCAGGATTGCTTCTGCTTCGCGAACTGGAGCTTGAGAACGAGGTCGAACGAGGAGGATGATAACATGAACCGGCCATGCGGGATGAAGAAAGAAGCACTTCAGTGCACTGTCGATAGCTTCTTCAGGTAGGCTTCGATATCCTCTCTGTTCAATCTCTTCAGTAGCTCTTCAGGCGATAGGTCCTTCAACCGTTCTTCGGGTGGCAGAGCCTTCAGTATCTCTTCAGGCGACAGGCCCTTCAGTAGCTCTTCGGGCGGTAGGCCCTTCAATCGCTCTTCGGGCGGTAGGCCCTTCAATCGCTCTTCGGGCGGTAGGCCCTTCAATCGCTCTTCGGGCGGTAGGCCCTTCAATCGCTCTTCAGGCGGTAGGCCCTTCATTCGCTCTTCGGGCGGCAGAGTCTCCAGTATCTCTTCGATTGTCAGTTCCGCCAGAATTTCCCGTCTGATTTCTTCTCTAAGCTCTCTCTGCTCTCTCTTGTAATCTTCCACGGTATAAGCCATGTCAAGACCCTCCATATCATAGGATTGAAACAACTGGTTTCTCACCGTGCTGAGATCGTTACTTCGCCAATGGTAATGGGACGCGCCGTAAAGGACGTTTTCGCGTATGCCGCTGAATAACTGCCAGACCGCATTTTGCTCGGTCTGCGGGATACGGCTCAGGACAATTATGCGGATGGGGCGGCTTCCCCATCGAGCCTCGTATACTCCCTCTTCGAGCTGTGTCAGCGAAGCCTCGATCTCGAGCTTTGCGGGACGGCGGGTGGTTACGGCATATAAACTGAAATCCTCGACCGGGAGCAAGGCATCGAAGGAGGGGCTTCTTTGCTTTCGGTAGTTTACATAGTGGCCGACCAGTTCATCCAGCGCCCAGGCGTCGAGTGGCTGGTGAAGTGATTTGTAGGTCATGAGATTGTGGCGCGAGAGATTGTCGAGGCCGGCTGGTGGCTGCGTGACCGGGCTTCCTTCTTCCTGTTCGATTATCAGGATATCCAGCAACTGCTGCTTGATGGAAAGGTCTGTTTCCATCTCGACCCGGTAGGCGGAGCCGGTGAAGAAATCGGTCAGGGTCAGTCCGAACAGGCGATGCCAATCGATCATGTTTCAAGGCCTTCCAACGCATGGGTGCATACCGGGTGCATACGTGGCTAAGATAACAGCTTTGCCGAATGGGATCAACGGGTTTGAACAAATTCGAAAACGCATGCGGTGTCTTGCTGCCTGGCGCATCGTCAGGTACCGGTCAATTTCGCATATATCGGCTGTCACCCCAAAGGGGCTGTTCCTGAGCCATGCCGCTCATTGACTCCTTTTCTATAAGCCACTACGTTTTAAATATTGAACAATGTCGTGGATTGTTCGGGAGGCGAACAAACGGGCTTTATCCGATCAGAGATATGCCGCGGAAGTGGAGAGATGGAGGAGAGTATCATGAAGACCGTCAAAATGGGCAGTGTTGTGAAGCTCTGTTATAGGGGCAAGGTGGACGATGCTGAAAAATTTGACCCTCCGGATGGCTGCAAAGAGATTGTGCTCGAAGTGGGATCGGGAGATGTCATGAAAGCGTTCGAGGAATCGCTGCTTGGCATGGCTCCGAGAGAGAAGAAAACGTTTACCATTCGTCCCGAGGATGCCTTCGGAAATCGGGATGAGAGACTGAAGCGCATAATGAAGCGCTCTGAGCTGCCGGGAGATTTCAGTGCCGGGGTGGGGGAGATGGTCGCTATACGAACGGACGAAGGGGATCAGGTTCTGGCGATGGTGAAGGACACCGATGCCGAGAGAGTGACGTTCGATCTGAACCATCCTCTTGCGGGAAGGAGGCTCACCTTCGAGGTGGAGGTGGAAGAAATCGGTGAGCAGCCGAGCCCTTGAATCGGGAGGGGCGATGTGTTTGAGCGTTTTCATAGGAAATATGAATTTGTCTAACTCGCGTATCATAGATAGATATACAAGCCTGGACCTTCGAGCTGCAGTTTGCGGCTCCAGGAAGGACGGCGATGGATATGGCTAAGCCGGAGCCCCCTCATGGGATTCCGGCCGGTGTCCCGTGAAAAGAAACAGGGTGTGAGTGGCTCCGCAAGCGGCTGATTTTCAGCATACCTTCGATTCCAGCTCTTGTTTGTCTGCCCATTTTCCGTCAATGCAAACCTTGCATTGTCGATCTGTTCAGACTTCCGAGCCATGGGAATAACGCCGCTCTTCCATGGCACAATCCTTGTTTTCAAATGCTTCCATTGCAGGCTCCTTCAGCGCCGGGCTCGGTTTTCGAATGCCGCGCGGGGCGGCGGGAAATAATTCGTAAGCGTGCAGATCCGTCCGGACTGCTTATCTTCGCCCATGTACCTTGCTTTTACTCAATTAGTATAAGCACTCTCCATGTCTCCTTCACCGGCCCTCCATCCGTACGGGTGATGAAGGGAGCCGGGAGGCATTCATCACGGGGGGGGGGGCGAGAAGTTAGCCAGGGATTTGTAGTGCTATATTCAAACGGACATACGTCGGTAAAGAGAGAGGAAGAAGCGGAGCATGAACTTTTTCAGCAGGAAGAAAACACTTACCAGCCTTGCAAGGACCTGCGGCTGAGCGGCGAAGATCGGTCCGACGGTCTTGTCGGAGGCACTCAAAGATTTTCCCGCGCCCACGGACCCGAATCTGCTCGTGGGCTTTGAATCCAGTGACGATGCGGCTGTCTATCGCGTGGCCGATGGACTTGCCGTCATTTCGACGGTGGACTTCATCACGCCCCCAGTGGACGACCCTGTCTGGTTTGGCCGTATCGGTGCGGCCAACTCCCTTTCGGACGTTTATGCCATGGGCGGGCGGCCCATTACCGCCCTGAACCTGGTGATGTTCCCCTCGAAGAAGCTCGGGGTGGACGTATTGCGGGAGATCCTCAGGGGAGGATATGAAAAAGTCGCCGAAGCGGGGGCCAGTCTTGCCGGCGGCCATTCGGTGGACGACGAGGAGCCGAAATACGGTCTTGCCGTGACGGGGGTCGTGGCGACGGATCGTGTCCTCACCAATACGGGAGCCCGCGCCGGGGATGCTCTGGTTCTCACGAAGCCTCTGGGCACCGGGGTTCTCTTCAACGCCTGCCGGTCCGGAAAGCTTCCCTGGCCTGACCTCGAAGCGGTGCTGCCGACGGTTGCCGCCCTCAATCGCGCGGCCATCGAAGTGGCTCTGGAGTTCGATATCCATGCCTGCACCGACATTACCGGGTTTGGCATCCTGGGGCATAGCCTGGAAGTGGCTCGAGGGAGCAAGGTGAGGATCGATCTTGCCTTCGGCAGTCTGCCCTTCTATCCCAATGCCCTGCGCATGTACCGGAAAGGTGAAACCACCGGAAGCAACAAGGCGAACCGAAAGCTTGTCGAAAGTGATTTGGAGCTTGCCGCCCAACTGTCTCGGGAACAGCATGAAATCCTCTTCGATCCGCAAACTTCCGGGGGGCTGCTCCTTTCGGTAGCGGCCGATCAGGCGGACCGGCTCGTGGAAGCCTTGCGTGCCGCGGGAGTCACGAATGCGTGCAGGATAGGGGAAGTATTCGAGAGCTCTCGTCCCGGACTGCGAGTGGTTTAATGTCGTCCGTAGTGCCCTGTTTTCATCTCATCAAAGCCTCATGGAAGGAGCTCGATGATGAAACCTGTTTATCTCGACTACAATGCCACCACACCCATTGACCCTGCTGTGGCCGAGGTGATGCTGCCCTTCATTCATGAGCATTTCGGGAATCCGTCCAGTAGCCATTTCTTCGGGCTAACCACCAGGAAGGCCGTCGAAAAGGCACGGCATCAGATCGCAAGGATGCTTCATGCCCAGACGGATGAAGTAGTCTTCACGAGCGGAGGATCGGAATCCAACAACTACGCCATCAAGGGGGTTGCACGGGCCTATCGTCGGAAAGGCGATCATATCATCACGTCATCCGTGGAACATCCCGCCGTTCTCGAGGTCTGCCGGTACCTGGAGAAGGAAGGCTTTCGAGTGACCGTTCTTCCCGTGGATAGTGCCGGCCTGGTAGATCCGCGGCATCTGGAAGAGGCCATCACGCCTCGGACCGTTCTTGTCACCATCATGCACGCCAACAACGAGGTGGGTACCATCGAGCCCATTCGGGAGATCGCTCAAATTGCTCATCGTCACGGTGTCCTGGTGCACACGGATGCGGCGCAGTCCGTCGGCAAGATTCCAGTGTGCGTCGATGAGCTGGAAGTGGACCTGCTGTCCATCGCCGGGCACAAGCTCTATGCGCCCAAAGGAATTGGGGCGCTTTACATCCGGACGGGCGTCAAACTGGAAAAGCTCATTCATGGTGCAAACCATGAAATGAACCTGAGGGCGGGGACGGAAAACGTCATCGAAATTGCGGGCCTGGGCGAGGCCTGCGCCATGATCGACGCAAATCTATCTCTCTATCACGGCCACATGCGGGAGATGCGGGACAGGCTGGAAAAAGGTCTGAAAGAACGGTTTCCGGGCGTTCGGATCAACGGCCATCCGGATAAACGGCTCCCCAACACCCTGAGCGTCAGCTTCAAAGGCCTGGAAGCCAATACCATCCTTTCGGAGCTGACCGAGGTCGCTGCCTCCGCCGGAGCCGCCTGCCACAGTGATCATGTGGACGTCTCGAGCGTCTTGAAAGCCATGGATGTTCAGCTCGAATACGCCATGGGAACGCTCCGCTTTTCAGTAGGCCGCTTTACGACCGTCGAGGAAGTGGATAAGGCTTTGGATGCAATCACTCGTGTGGTGGAAAAGGCTGCAGCCGCGCTAAAGCACTGAAAATGGAAGGTTGCCGAAAATCCCCCAGGAGTGCTAGATTGACCTTACGAAAGAATATAGCTCGAAAGGATTTGAAGCATGCCATCCACAGCAATCGTAACCGTGGTCCGAATGTTGGAAGAATTGCCCGAGGCTACCCAGAACCAGGTCGTGGAACATTTGCGAGAGTATCTGGAAGATTTTCAGGACGAAGCTCGCTGGGAAAATGCTTTCAAGAAAACTCAAACTAAGCTGGTTGATGCAGCTCGGCGTGCTAAACGAGAAATCGCGGATGGGCAAGCGAAACCGCTGGACCACCACCAACTATGAAGTCCAACGCCCTCCCATCATTCTGGGTTGCATATCGGTCGCTGGATAAGGTTGTTAAACGTCAGGCAAAAAAAGCCTATCGCCTTTGGGCGGAAAACCCTTTTCACCCATCCTTGCGTTTCAAATGCATAAACACCGAGGAAGAGGTTTGGTCGGTGCGCATCAGTCGTGGGTATCGTGCTCTCGGTATAATGGAAGGCGACTTCGTCACTTGGTTCTGGATAGGCAGCCACAAAGACTACGAGCGGTTTCTTTCATAAGACATCGCGGAATGTGGGGGATATGGATTCATCGACGATTCTACGGTACGTGCCATCCTGCTTCATGCTCCTTATCGCCTCCGCTATTCCAGGGACCAGACCCGTATGCTTCCTGTGGAGATAGAGGTACATGTCTCTTACAGCCAGGGGAGGCTCCAGGACTTTTATGTCCATAAGCTTCGATTCCTTGAGAGCGATGGAGCCCTGTCTTTGGTCATAGACGATCAGATCCGCTCTCCCACTGTTGAGGAGCTCGAAAAGAATCTTTTGATCCCTGACTCTGATCAGTGATTTGGTTCCTGTGATGTTGGCTTCGAGAATCTTCCACCCGGTTATGATACCGACGTTATAGGGCTTTAGAACATCCCAGCCGGAGGTTTGAAAGCTCGGGCTCAGATGCTTTGAAAAAGCCACGAACCGGAACTCGGTTATGGATTCAGGTACCTTAACCAGGTTGGGATAGGTTTTCTCTATGCCGTCGATTCTCGCGTAATTGCCGTCGTCCATTCCTTCGTTGGCATTGATAAGGGCTCTTTCGGAAGGTAGTTGAAGAATCTTGACCTCGTAGCCGATGCGAGCGAAAGCTTCCAGCACGACTCTGTCCGCGAGGCCGGTGTGGTCCCTTGTTGCATTGGGGGGTGCGTTTGCGGTGCTGAGGACAAGCGTGGGATGAGAGGGAGCCTCCCGCGGGAAAGCCTGCTCCGCATGGACCATGGTGGTTAGCGAAAAGAGGAGGGTGATTAATATGCATGCCGTTTTCACGAAGAACCTCCCACTTCCCGGTGATGCCCTGAGTCTTCCTGACGTTTGAAGCGTACAGTGAAGGTCGTGCCCTGGCTTGGCTCGAGAAGAATGGTGCCGCCGAGCTGCGTTTCCGCCAGTGTGACAACGAGCTGCAGTCCGAGGCTTCCCGTGTTTTTCCACTCAAAATCGGGAGACATGCCCACCCCGTTGTCGCTGACCACAAATTCCATGTCATTGTGATCCTCCGCTCGTGCGCGGATGAGGATTTCGCCGTCACGCTTGTCGGGGAAAGCATACTTCAAGGAGTTGGTGACAAGCTCATTCATCAGCAGCCCAAGGGGGGTGGCCTGTTCTATGCCGAGCTCCATGCCGGAGGCGTCAACTTTCAACTCGATGTGGCCGAGGTTGGGGCCATAGGTTTGATAGATGGCCCTGGCCAGTGTATGGAAATAGTACCCGAGGTCGATGGCCGCCGGGGACTCCGAGCGATACAGGGCCTCGTGGACCAGGGACATGGCCTGAATACGACTCTGACTGTCCTTCAACACGTCTGCGACCCGTTCATCCTTCACGTTGGCAACCTGCAGCTTGAGGAGGCTAATGATGACCTGCATGTTGTTCTTGACCCTGTGATGGATCTCTCTCAGAAGAATTTCCTTTTCACTAAGCGAGGCCTTGATGAGGTCCTCGGTCTTCTTCCGCTCGGTGATGTCTCGATGGGTGCCGATCATTCTCACCGGATTTCCCTGTTTGTCGTAGGCCACGGCCTTCCCGCGGCACCAGATCCATTTCCATTCTCCGGTTCTCGTGCGAATCCGGTATTCGAGCTCGTAGTATTTCTTGCGTCCTTCCAGATAATCCGCAAGTGCCCTTCGGGAAACCGGCTTGCTGTCGGGGTGAAGGCATTTGCTCCACCAGTTGAAGTCGAATCTTATTTCCGCCGGCTCATAGCCGAGGTCATGACAGGAATTGTCGTCGAGATAGAGCTCTCCGCTCGTCATATCGAGATCCCAAATTCCCTCCTCCGTACCCTCGACGGCGAGCTTCATACGCTCTTCACTTTCACGCAGGGCATCGACTGCGAGCTTGTGCTCGGTGATGTCCATGATATTGCCATAGACGCGCATGATCTTTCCGTTCCTGTGCTCGACCTTGGCGGTCGTCCGTACCCAAAGGCGCCTTCCCCCGGCAGTGGTTAGCGGCAGCTCCAGGTCGTAGGGCTCTCCTTCCTCGACGGCTTTCTGGAACGCCCTTCCAAGGGCTCCACGATCTTCAGGTCTGTAGACCCGCATGTCCCGCCCGATATCACCCGGTCCATAGTCGCGCGGAACCTCATAAATGCGGTAAACTCCGTCGGTCCACAGTGTCTTTTGGGTTGCCACCTCATACTCCCAACCTCCCACCCTGCTGATCCGCTGGGTTTCGTTCAGCAGGGCTTCGCTCTTTCTCAGGGCTTCTTCGGCCTTCCGACGCCTGTCGAGCTCGGTTGCCAGTTCATGAAAGCTCTTTTCCAAGTTGGCGCTCATTGTATTGATTGCCGCTACGACCAGATCCAGCTCATCCGGATTTTCGACGGGTTGAGTACGTCCGTGGAGAGCCAGCGGATTATCCCGCTTCTGAGGATCGAAATGGGTGAAGTGCTTCGCCATCGCCGCCAGATGCCTTGTGACCAACATCTGGAAGATGAACAGGATGAAGAGGGACACGAGAAAGATCTGAGAGCCTTGAAAGATCAAGATTTCGACCAGTTTCTTCCATAAATCGGAGTAGATCTCTCCGATATCGGCAGTGACCTTCAGGACACCGATAGTCACTTCTTTGTCGTCGTAAATATAGAGCAAAGGGAATTCGCGCCGGACAATCCGGTTTGAATGAATGGCTCCTGCTTCAACGATCAAACGGTCGCGATGTTCGATCTTTGCGTGGATGATATGAGGAATATAACGAAGTCCTTCGAGTTGAAGTCGAAGATGATCTCTGTCCATGACCCACAAGCTCACGGCGATGCTGGGAACATTGCTTTCTTTGATCTGTGCGAGGTCTTCTGCAAGGGAATGGAGACTGCCGCGATAGCTGACATACAATTGAACCGCGGTTATCAGCACCGTTATGAAGGAGCTGAAGATGAGCACGGCTATGAGTAACCTATAGGCAATGAACCGTCTTAGCCTGTTCTTTTTCATATATCTTTCTGCTATGGACATTACGGAGAATCGTTGATCGCGGGAAGGTAAACATGGACTGTGGCTCCCGCTCCCAAAGTGGATTCCAGATGTACATAACCGCCGTGCTTCGTGACGATCGAGTATACAATGGCGAGACCCAGCCCCATGCCTTTCCGGGCTCCTCTTTCTTTGGTTGAAAAATACGGATCGAAAACCTTGGAAAGATCTTCGGACGAGATGCCCTTTCCCTGGTCTTTGATCTCGACCTTGACGTAGTCCCCCTCCCGTATCGGGGGAAATCCTTCCCGGCTATCCGCCTTGACGGCAACGTTTTTCACGGTAATGGTTATCATGCCGTTCGGACGCATGGCTTCTCCGGCGTTTTCCAGGAGATTTTCAAATACTTGTTTTATTTGCTCCGGGTCGATCTTCACCTGTCTCAGGTCGTTGGGCAAAAGGAGTGTATACCGTTCATGTGAACCGTTCAAGACTGCATGAGCGGACTTCTCGATCACTTCCTGAAGAGAAGACATGGTCTTCACCGGATCTCCACCTTTGGAGAGGGTGATAAATTTCTTGATGAGGTCTCTGGCGCCCAGGGTGTTTTTCTCTGCTTCGGCAAGCAGGCGGGCAGCCGGGTGCTCCGGATCGATATCCATCCGCGCAAGGTCGACGCATCCAAGAATGGCTGACAGCAGGTTGTTGAAATCATGAGCAAGGCCTCCCGCCAGCGTTGCGATGGCTTCGAATTTTCTGGCCTTTAGAAGCTCTTCCTCCATCTGAGCCTTGTAGATGGCCATTTCTATGGCTGCCCTGAGCTCCCGGTCATGAAAAGGTTTGAGGAGATATCCGAAGGGCTCGGTTTCCCGTGCCCTCGTCAGCACGCTTTCATCGGCGTATGCGGTTAGAAAGATGATCGGAATGTGCAGGCGGGAATGAATGAGCCCGGCGGCTTCGATGCCGTCCATGTCGCCCCGCAGCCGGATGTCCATCAGAATGATGTCCGGTCTTTCCTGCTCTGCCTTTTGCACGGCGAGCCCGCCCGAATTGACGACCGACGAGACCACATACCCCATGTTCTCGAGGCTCATCCTGATTTCCATACTGACAATGGCCTCATCTTCGACGACCATGATGCTTGTCTTCGCCATGTCGCTGGTCCCCTTTCCGATTTTGATCTTACCCGAGTATGATGCCGAGAAGGATGCTTCGACTTGCATCTGATTTTATCGACCCACGCCGAAGGCCATGTACGTTAACTTAAGGGACATAAGGGACATAAAGGACACAAGGGACATAAGGGATATAGAAGACGCAACACCGAGATTCGAAGAGGATCGAACACGAAGGGGGAACGAAACGGGCAATCTGGATTCTTCGTGGCTCTTGAGTCCTTGAAGTCCCTAATGTCCTTTATGTCCTTAAATTAATATGTCCTTAAATTAAGGTCCACGCGCCGAATGCCGGTTGCCAGTTTCCCCTCAAAGCTTCTTCAGTGCTTCCTCGAAAGGATTGTTGAAGCTGCCTTTCTTTTCCTGGCGCGGTTTTGCTGCCCCTTGCCGTTTGGCTGCGGGGGGTGTGGGCTTCGAGGCGGCTTTGGGACTTTCGCGAGGCGGCTCCTGAGGAGCCGCCTTGCCGGGTACCGTTTTCATGGAAAGGGCGATTCGCTTTCTCTCCATATCCACCTCCACCACGGTTACCGTTACCTGCTGATGGACCCGGACTACCTCTTGCGGGTCCTTCACGAAGCGGTCCGAGAGCTCGCTTACATGCACCAGGCCGTCCCGATGTACCCCGACGTCCACGAAAGCTCCGAAGGCGGTGACGTTGGTGACGATACCGGGGAGCTTCATTCCGGGTGCGAGATGCTCGATGGCTTCGACTCCCGCCGCGAAAGAGAAAGGCTCGAACGTATCACGGGGGTCGCGTCCCGGTTTGGCCAGCTCGTCCATGATGTCGTTCAGAGTGGGAAGTCCGACCGTTTCAGTGATGTAGCGCGACAGGTCGATTCTCTTCCTGAGGGAAGGGTCCTTTATGAGGTCCGGGACCGAGCAGCCCAGATCCCGGGCCATGGCCTCGACGACGGGGTAGGATTCGGGATGGACCGCGCTCGCGTCCAAGGGATTCTTTCCTTCCCTGATTCGCAAGAAGCCGGCTGCCTGCTGAAAGGCCTTCGGGCCGAGCCGTGGGACCTTCTTCAGCTCCGTTCTCGACTGGAAGGGGCCGTTTTCATTTCGATAGGCCAGAATGTTTTTGGCAAGCTGGGGACCCAGCCCGGAAATGTAGGTGAGAAGCTGAGGACTGGCCGTGTTGACCTCGACCCCCACGGCGTTCACGCAGCTCATGACCGTGTCGTCGAGACTCTTTCTGAGCTCCCCCTGATCCACGTCATGCTGGTACTGACCGACTCCGATGGATTTGGCATCTATCTTCACCAGCTCCGCCAGAGGGTCCATGAGACGCCGTCCTATGGAAATCGCTCCGCGGACGGTCACATCCTGATCCGGAAATTCCTCGCGGGCTACGGGAGAGGCCGAATAGATGGACGCCCCGCTTTCGTCCACCATCACTATTTGTACGTCTTCGCCAAGTCCGAGCCCGCGGACGAAGGCTTCCGTTTCCCTGCCGGCCGTGCCGTTTCCAATGGCAACGGTCTCGATCCGGAAGGTCTTTACCAGCGCGGCGATTCGTTCCGCCGCCTTGGATGCGCCCTGCTCTCCGGTGTGGAGGTAGAGGGTTTCGTTGTGGAGCAGCTTTCCCTGAGGATCGAGGCAGACTACCTTGCAGCCTGTTCGAAATCCGGGATCGACGGCCATCGTTTTCCTGGCTCCCAGGGGAGGAGCCATGAGCAGATGCCGGAGGTTATCCGCGAACACGCGAATGGCTTCTTCGTCTGCTCGCTCCTTTACCGTCTGTTTCGTCTCCGTTTCGAGGGAAGGAGCGAGAAGCCTTCTGAAGCTGTCATGGAGGGCCGCCTTTACCTGCTCCGAGGCGTTGGATTCGCCTTTTAGGAACAAACTGTCGAGGCTCGCGCAGGCCTCCTCCTCCGGCGTCGTGATGTGGACCGTCAAAAAGCCTTCTTTCTCTCCCCTGCGCGTGGCCAGGATGCGGTGTGACGGCGTATCCTTGACGGAGCCTTGCCATTCATAGTAGTCGCGGTACTGGATGCCTTCGGCTTCCTTTCCGGAAACGACTCCGGACCGGATCAGGCCTTTCCGGGTAAAGATGCTCCGCAATTTTGCCCTGGCTTCGGCGTTCTCGTTCGCCCACTCGGCTATGATGTCCCTAGCCCCCGAAAGGGCGTCCTCCGCGGAAGAGACTCCCTTTTCCGTATCGACGAAGGCAGCCGCTTCCTTGTGAGGATCAAGGCCGGGGGATTGAGAAAAGAGGAGGCTTGCCAGAGGCTCCAGCCCTCTTTCCCGTGCGATGGTGGCCCGGGTTCGGCGTTTGGGGCGGTACGGCAAATAGAGATCTTCCAGCACCGCCAACGTTTCCGCCGCCATGAAGCCGGCTTTCAGCTCCTCGGTGAGCTTTCCCTGTTCGTCGAGGGACTTGAGGATGGCTTCCCGGCGTTTGTCCAAGGCATCCAGTTGAGCCGTACGATCTCGAATGGCGAGAATGGCGACTTCGTCCAGGGACCCCGTCGCTTCCTTTCGGTATCGTGCAATAAAGGGAACCGTTGCTCCATCGTCCAGCAGCTCGACGACGGCTCGAATCTGATGCGCTGCAACGTGCAGTTCTTTAGATACGGACAGAATATGTTCTTCGTTCATGCTTTCCTTTCGCTCTACGCTACGCTACGATGCTACGATGTTTTAAGATATATAGTCCCGCCGCTCAAATACAAGTGGCGTTGCTCTCTTCTTATAGCAAATCCTTTCATGCGTCTCCAGATTTCGAGCGGAAAATCGCGACGGAGGATGCGCTCCGTCCGGCTTATAATAACCAATGTTGTCCTTCATCCCTTTCATTTGACTCCATCGGGATTAAGACATAAGATGCCTCGTACTTCGGGTCTTCACAGAGCATTTCAAAGCGGTTGCAAAGAATCTGTGTTCGAGGCATCCTCGATGCATTGTGCCGGGCTTTTGTTGCGCGGGGGCGAATAGTCTCCTGAATTCATGGGGGCTCATGGATGTTCATAAAGGAAGGAAATGATCGATGAGAAACTTGACACTGGCGGTGAAACTGGTAGGCGGCTTTATCCTTGTGGCGATCATCACCCTGATTATCGGGTTGGTCGGCTGGGGAAGCTCGTCTCGACTCGGTGCTCATTTGGAGAAGGTGGGAGGAGCGGCCCTTCCGGCTATCGAAAATCTTTTGATTTTTCGCGAAGCCGGGGAATCCATTCGCGTCGCGCAACGCACGCTGCTTATCCCTAATCTGGATCAGGACACCCGCAAACGTCAGTATGACAATGTGGCGAATGCGCGCGAACGGTACCAAAATGCCATGAAGAGCTATGAAGCCCTTCCACGATCTTCGGAAGAGGAAGCTCTGTGGAAACAGTTCCTTGCCGCCTGGGAAGCCTTCAAGGCGGAAAACGAGAAATTCTTCCAACTCTCCAAGGACGTGGAAACGACGAGCGTCCTGGATCCCACGGGGTTGGTCAGGGACCTCGAGCACTTCCGGGGCGATCACTTCAACCTGGTGAACAAGGTTTCAAGACTGATCCTTACGAAAGAAGGCTTCGAGGGAGGAGAAGATGCGGCGCAGTGTCCGTTCGGTAAATGGGTGAGTGGCTTCAAGGGCAATAGCCCGAAGATCAACGACGCCCTCAAGGGCATCATACCGCTGCACGATTCCTTTCACCAGACGGTAAAGAAGGTCAAGGCCCTTGCCGCTAATGGAGAATGGGAATCGGCGCTGGACGTCTATACCCGCGAGCTGACTCCGGCCTCGGAAGCGATTTTCAAGCACTTCGGTGCCTTGGCGGAAGAAGCAGGCAAGGCCGAGGCGTTCTATGCGAAGATGAAAGAGCAGGCTATGGTCGCTACCTTTACCAAGCAGAAGGAAGCCCTGCCTTTGCTCTCCAAGCTCATCGAAATAAACCAGGACCGAGCTGCCCAGGTGGGCAAAGCAGCCGTTGAAGATACAAAATACGCCAGATGGATAGCGATCGTGGGTATGGTGGTCAACGTTATCGTGGCTCTGGCTCTTGGCTTGCTGCTTAACTTCTCCGTCACGGGACCCATTCATAACATCATTTCCGGTCTCACGGACGGTGCCGAGCAGGTGTCCGCGGCGTCTGCGCAGGTAGCCTCTGCCAGCCGGCAACTGGCCGAGGGGGCGTCTCAACAGGCCGCGGCCATCGAGGAAACTTCTTCAGCCCTCGAGGAGATGTCGGCCATGACGCGCCAGAACGCCGACAACTCCCGCCAGGCGAACAGTTCCATGGTTGATACGTCTCAGGTGGTTAACGAAGCCAAAATTTCCATGACGGAGCTGACCAGTTCGATGGAAGAGATCTCGAAGGCTAGCGAAGAGACCTCCAAGATCATCAAAACCATCGATGAGATAGCCTTTCAGACGAATTTGCTCGCCCTGAACGCCGCCGTCGAAGCCGCTCGTGCGGGCGAAGCGGGTGCCGGCTTTGCCGTCGTGGCCGATGAGGTACGAAATCTCGCCATGCGGGCCGCCGAAGCTGCCAAGAACACCGCGCACCTGATCGAAGGTACCGTGAAGAAGATCAAAAATGGCTCCGAAATCGTTTCCAAGGCCAGCACGGCCTTCGAAAAAGTGGCTGACGGAGCCCGGCGCGTGGGCGATTTGATCGGCGAGATCACTGCCGCCTCAGGGGAGCAGGCAGAGGGAATCGAGCAGCTAAACAAAGCGGTCTCGGACATGGACCGGGTGATCCAGCAAAATGCCGCAACCGCCGAGGAGTCTGCCGCGGCTTCGGGACAAATGCACGGTCAGGCGAGACAAATGAAGGTGTTCGTGAAGGAGTTGATAGGGCTGGTCGATGGAGCCAAAGCCGGCGAACAGATCTACGCTGAAGACGTTTCGCCGCGGACGTCCCGACAGGCCGGTAGCTCCCGCTCTGCCTCACAACCCGCGGTCAGGCGCCCCGCGCTCTCTCGAACGGCTCAGAACAAAGCCGCTCCGACCGGGGCTGCCGGTAAGAGCCTCGCGGTCTATCGGGAAGGAGGAAAGGAAGTTCCCCCCGAGAAGGTCATTCCCTTCGATGATGACGATTTCAAAGACTTTTGATCTTCGCTTTTCGGGCTACCGGCATAAGACGGGACATGCCTAAGGCGGAGCTTGTGTGTTCACCGCAGAGGCGCAGAGGACGCAAAGAAAGCGCAGAGAGACTTTAGAGATTTCCAAGAGCTTTTCTCAGCGTTTCCTCTGTGTCCTCTGCGCCTCTGCGGTGAAAAAAGCTCAGCCGCTATCCGCTCAGAGTATATTGAATCGATAGGTTGTCCCGGCTTATTTTGGTGGCCGCTTTTCGTCCCTGGTCCATGAACGAGGCCTCAATGAGCAATCTCGAAGAAAACAGCAGCATCCAGTCCGGCCCGGATCCCGATCTCTATCCTGGTCCCTGGCCGTGGTATGTCTTGCTCGCAACGGGGTACAGCCTTTCCGGGCTCTTTCCCTGGCTCCTGGTTTTGTGGGCTGCCTTTCGACGGGGAAAGAAGCGAGCCGCTTTCCTGGGACTGATCCTGAATCTTGGCCTTTATTGCCTCCTGGCACTATATGCGGTGAAAGCCGGAATGCCCTGGTGGTGGTTGAGCACCTCGATTCTTGGGATCAACCTGATTTGGGCCGTTGGCGCCTGGATTTTCCAAAGGATCGTCACGGGGATCGCTCCACCCAGGTACCTTTGGCGGGAAAGGTCCGCCTGGCTTTCTCCCCTCGTGATCGGGCTCGTGCTGGGTATGGCGCTCTCGATTGTCATGGGCATACCCGAGGCCTTGACCAAGCGGCAGGAGATGCGGACCGCTACGGATATCCTGGACCGGAGCTCGGTGCTCTGGATTTTGTTGGGAAACGCCTATAAGGGAATTCCGTTCGGGCTGCTCCTGGGGCTCTGGTGGGCTGGAGAGAAAGAGAGATTTTCCGTCTCCCACGTCATCACCTTTCTTTGCGCCGGGTGCGCAACCCTTGTTTTCTTGTACAGCTCAGGGCTGCTCCTGGTTTTTCTCCTGACCAAGGGAGTTGCCGCGGCACGAATGTTGGCGCACGCCCCCGAATGGGCTCTGAATCCTCCCTGGATCTCCGGATGGCCCAAGGTACTGACACTGATCAGCCGCTCCGATTTTCTCACTTTTCTCGTTATTCCGCTTCTCTTCGGAGCGGTCCCGCGCCTTCGCGACTTTTTCAAAAGGCTGCTATGGCTGCCGGCGGTGCTATTGATATCGCTTCCCTTTTTCTATGTCCACACTGAATGGTGGAATGTTTTTCAGAGTCAGATCGTCTGTGACATGTCCTCGCCCGACGCCGACGCACGGGCAGGGGCCTATGATGAGGCTGAGCTGCTGCTCGTTCGCTATCCCGAGCATCTTCAATGGCCTGCCATTGCCGAAGTCGTGGCTCGGTACCGGTATGAAAACGGCCGGTTCGATACCGCAAGGGCACTGTATGAATCCATTATCGCGCGCTTCAAAGGATGCAATCAATGGACCCGGGAGGTCAAACGGGCTGAAGCCGCTCTTGGCTCGAGCGGGTTCGGACGGGGCGGGGCGGTGACGAGACTGGAAATTCCCATGGTCGACTATGAAACCTACCTTACGCACAACTGGATGGCGCTCCTGTCCGTTGTACGGTACTGGGAAGGACCCCGGGCTCCTGAATCGAACGTCAAGATCAAGCTCAAATCCCTCTCCAAGAGCGATGACAAAATCGTGCTCAATCCCCTTGCCACCGTGGCCGACCTGGACGATGCCGTCCGAAGCCTAAATCATCGAATGACCATCCTGCCCTCCAACCTGAGTGACCTCGAGGCTCTCCTCGCAGCGGGCATTCCCGTGATTCTCATAGACAAGGAGCGGTTTTGCGTACTCTATGGTGTTGACGGCACTCGCTCGGCCGTATTGGCCTACGGGTTTGACAACCTTTCTTTCCAGACGAGGCAGGAAGCGCACAAGGAGGCCAAGGAAATTCTCGCTCTCAAAGCCGAGGGCCATGGTGAAAGCAAAGAGCGCCTGGATCGCATCCGCTATGAGGTTCAAGACGAATACAGCTTCGATTTTTGGGAAGAGCCGATCCTCGGATACCGGGCTCCTTTCATGGCGGCGATTACTCCTGAATCCAGGGCCGGCGAGATGGCAAGCATTCTGGGGCGGCCAATCGAGAGCATTGTCGCGGAAAGCAAGGGTGCTCTCGCGGCTTTTATCGGTTTGGCCTTTTTACAGCATGCCGATCCCTTGCAGGCGCTCGAGTGGGCCAAGATCAGCAGCAGCCTCATTTCTTCTCCCCTTCCGTTCTATGTCGGAGGGCTTTCCGAGCTTTACTGGCGGTCGAAGGAAAAGAGGATCAAGACCGGACTTGCCTTTGAGAGCCAGTTTCCGGAGCTGAAAGAAACCGGTGACGCCTTCAATGCGCCTGAGAACGCCGCTTTTCTCGAGAAGGCCAAGCTCCGCTTTGAAGCTGACTTCAAAGCAGGAACGTTGCCCTCTTCTCTGCTGGACGGCGTAGAGAAGACTCTCGTCCCCGAAGATCCCGACGATCAGGAAACCCTGATTCATCTTGGCCGGCTGCGCGTAACTCTTGATCCGAAAGACACCGACGGCTGGAAAATGCTGGCCTGGGCTTTTGAACGGAAATCCGACCTGCCGGGGAGGACCGGCGCCCTGGAAGGCCATACCGCTTCCGACCCCCTGAACTTCAACGCCAAGCTGGATCTTGCCATGACGTGGGTGCTCCGGGGAGAGCCGGAGAAGGCTGAGCGGGTGCTGAAGACAACGGATCGAGAGAAAATCCGGTTCAACGCGGACTACCCGTTCTGCCTTGGAGCCATCGCCGAAGGGAAAAGCAAGCGCAAGGATGCCCTCGAATACTATAGAAAAGCGATCGACATGCGTCGCTACAAACCGGTCTATCATTTACGCTACGGGCGTCTGCTCCTGGCCGAAGGCCGAAAGGAAGACGCTGGGAAGGCCCTCCGATGGGCTGCCTTGACCGATGCCACGGGCACGATAAAAGCGGAAGCTGAACGGCTGCTTGCCGAGTAGCCGGTGGCGGAGCGGTTGGGGCCGATACCTTTCATTCCTACAGGGAACACATGGACATGAGCGTAGAAAACCATGAAACAACGATTCGTCCGATCCATCCCCTTTGGCTGATTCCTTTGTCCATCGTGGCCGGGCTCGTGAGCGGCGGGCCGTTTGCGGGGGCTGTCCTGGTTCGGTGCGGGCATCGGAAATGGGGATGGGGGCTTGGTGCGGGGGGGATGCTCCTTGGCGGTGTGCTTCTTTTGCTCGCCGGGCTGTGGGGGGTGCGGTGGTACTGGGTGGGGCTGACGGTGAGCTTGGTCCACCTCGCGTGTGGAACCGCCCTCTTTCTGATCGTCCGAAAGCCGTATCAGGCATTTCAAGCCAGCCATCCGTCCGTGCCCCTGCAACAGGGGAGTTATCGGAGCGCCCTTGCCGGCATGGTCGGCGGTGGGCTCCTGGGTGCTTTGTTTGGAACGGTCTTCGCCATTCCCTATGTGCTTTTGAGCGATAGCCTCTTTTCGACCGTCATGCCCGTGGATTTCGATGATGGCATGGTGCTTTACAGGATATTTTCCGGGGCGGCTTTTCTGACCATCTCGGGGTTTCTTGCCGGTGGCTTTCTCGGGCGTTTCAGACCCGGTCTCACGGCGGCGCAAGCCATCCTCTACGCTCTCTTTCTGGTCTGGGCTCATCATACCTGGATGCTGGGCATGGACACCGCGATCTCAATGCCCGCCTTTCAGGCCCACAGTGCTACCTTGGGAGGGTGGCGCTCCCTTGTCGTTCCTTTGTTTTTCCTGCAGCTTTTCATCGGCTGTTGGTGGACGGTCTTCCTCCTTTTCTTCACGATCTCGCCTTCGAGGCTCTCGCTAAAATTCCTGCGCGCGGGCTTTGTCCTTGGAATGAATCTGACGGCAGCGATTACCATCTCGATTATGTTCGGATACTCCGCGGATCTGCTCCTGGGGATGGGGGAGCATTTTGAGCGGACTGGCCGCACGTCCCTGGCGCTCTGGTGCTATGAGCGGGGTCTCGATAAGGAGCCCAAGGAACAGGTTGCTTCCTATCTTCAGTACCGGGCCGCGCTCTCGAGCCACAGACTGGGCCAGGAGGAGAAGGCGCGAGCGGGCTTGAACCGGGTGGTGGCAAAATTTACCGGAAATGAAGAGCTCGTCAAGAAAGCAAACCGGTTTCTCGACAGCATGGAGAGAAAGCCGGAAGGAAAGCGGGTGGTGCTCCCCGGAGTTGAAACCCGCACGGAATATAAAGGAGGCTACTGCGTACCCAACTCGCTGGCTCTCGTCATGCGGTACTGGGGAAAGGACATCTCCGCCAGAGTCATCGGGAGTCGCATCACCGGGCTCGGGCGAGGTACCATTGTGGTCGATCAGCGCTGGTTCGCCGAGCAGGAAGGAATGCGCCACGATTTTTTGCCCATGGCGGGGATAGACGATATCAAGCACTGCATCGATGCGGGCTTTCCGGTCCTGGTCTATGTACCGGCACATGTATTCGCCATCGTGGGCTATGACGAGGTTCTGGAAACTTTTGTGACCTACGACGTTGCGACGGCGGATATCTGGGAAGAGTACATTCAAACGGACTTTATCAAGTCCTGGAAGAGACAGGCAACCACCCTGGTTCTGAGCTATCCTCCGGAAAAGGAATCCTTGATTCCCGAGGATATCCGCCATCGCCTGGAAAGCCTGAGCGACAACTACCTCCACTTCCAGCTCCACTATTTCGATGCGCCCGGGGATTCCCTTTCCATCCCTCATCTGTACAAAGCCGCCGGAGACAACGGGGCCTTTTTCTTTCCCGTGACCGTCCTCTATGGGGAATTTCCGGGCTTGCGGCCGTCGCTCGGCAAGCAGTATGACGCCACTCGGATCGCCGGGGAGATCCGTGACTACTTCTGGAACGATTTCGATGAAGGAATTCACGAAGCGGGCCAGCACCATGATGAGCGCTGGGCACGGCCCGACTGGGCGCTCGAGTATGCTGTTTCCTATCTCATCAACAACCAGCGGTTTGACATGGTCGAAGCCCTCATCTCACGGATCAATGACCAGAGGCAGGTGAGCGAACAGATGCTGGCCGGGATCGGCCTTCTGGATCTCAGCCGGGGCGAGCTCGAGCGAGGTCTGGATCGCATCCGGAGCTCGCAAGAAAATTCGGCGTCTTTCTACGCCGGTCTGGCCAGGCTGAAAATGGGCAACATACAAGGCGCCACCCAGGACTTGGTGAAAACCGTCGAAAGGCGTGCCTGAGCCTGCTCCTATGGGCCAGGTGGCTCAAAGAGAGAGCGTGAAAATGAGGACAAGGCCTCCCGTTTCTTTTTTGACAAGAGAAAAACAGTCAAGCTCGATGACTACGGATTTCCCGACGTCGCCGTTGCCAACAAGCTTCTCGCTCAAATGACCGACTACGGAGAGAGCCGCGAAACCCTCGAGACCAACTGGGAAACCTGGGCTCATCATCTGCCCTTCGATATTTCGGTGGGCACCGCCCTGGACAAGCTCTACCAGTCCCGGCTGTCCAAGCTCGATCCTGAAAAGGACAAAGTCCTCTACCATCGGCTGGTTAGAAAACAGGCACTGCTCCAGGATCGAATAAAGCGCTACCGGAAGTCAATCTTTCTTCAGAATGGCTAAGCGGGTTACCAACATAAGCCGGGACAACCTTTAAGTATACTATGAACGGGCACTGGCTGAGCTTTCTTCACCGCAGAGGCGCAGAGGACACAGAGGAAACGCAGAGAAAAGCTCTTGGAAATCTCTAAAGCTTCTCTGCGCTTTCTTTGCGTCCTCTGCGCCTCTGCGGTGAACACACAAGCTCCGCCTTAGGCATGTCCCGTTTTATGCCGGTAGCCGCTAAGCGCTCCGCTCACTATTGGAAAACCAGCCGCAACGGAACCATCTCCGAGAGCAGAAAGCCGTGACGCAGATAGAAGCGAATTGCCGAAGTGTTTGTCCGATCCGTCAGTAACGTGATGCGCAAACAGCCTTCAGCCCGTGCGAGATCAATCGCCGTGCTGAGCAACAGGGAACCGGCACCGCTGTTTCGAGCTTCGGGGCGAACGGCCATATCCTCGAAAATGGCGGCACGCCCACCGCACGCCGTGCTGATCGTGTAGAGGACGTTGACCATGCCGACCACGGTGGCGGCATCCCGCAAAACAAGAATGCTGCCGACCTCGGGATGCTCGATAATCTGGCGCAGTCCAGCGGATTGTTTCGCTACATCCGGCTGGAAATCGACCTCCTGAGTAAACAGGAGGCCCAGTAGCTCACACAATTGAGGAATATCCTCCAGGTTTGCTTTCTCAACGGTAGACATAATACTTTCATCCTTTGCGGGTCAAGATCCGCCTTCCGGACATTCATGCCGGCCGGCGCTCAGCTTGATATTTGAAATCATTGTATACATGCGCTCGTACTTCCGCGCCTCGTCTCGGGATGGACCCGGGCCGGAAGCGTAACGAATCATCGAAGAATTATCTTAACAACTTTTCGATATTTTCCTTGAATAATCTGTTCTATCGGACTAAGTTTTCTTCATCTGTATTCTCTCATCACTTTTCAGTTCCCGAAGAGGCGGCTTAACAGGAGGAGGGGTAAATGATGAAAAAGTCGTTATTGCCATTTCTTGTACTGCTCATCGCCGCGGTGGCTCTGGGTGTATTTCCTGCCCCATCGGTCATGGCACAAGACACAACACCGCAGGCCGCGACGGCACCACGCGTGAAAAAGGTAGCCGCGACCGCGAAAAGTACCATAACCGCTCCAATCAACATCAACACCGCCGGCGCGGATGAGCTGAAGAACCTCCCCGGCGTGGGGCCCAAGCTTGCGGATCAGATCGTTAAGTATCGAGAAGCTAACGGTCCCTTTAAAGATATCGATGATCTGAAAAAAGTTAAAGGGATTCGGGACAAGAAATTTGCGAAGATCAAGGACAAGATAACGATAGAGTAGCTCGATCAGATAACTTCTTTGCCGCCTCTCCGGGTAACAGCCAGTAGTCGATTTTGCATTTTGAATTTTAGAACAGGTAGTTGGAAGTGCTCATGGTGTGCTTCTCCACGATGAGAATACGCTTCGTGCGGGGTGTCGTCTTTACGCGCTCATCCAGCCTCCATCCGGCCACCCAGCATATCTTTTCCTGATCGCAGAGCAGAATGATCCTATCTCTTTGGGGTAATGAGATCTTGGAATCGATGAAAAAGTCCTGCAGTTTCTTGCTCCCGCTCATGCCCAGAGGTTGAAATCTGTCTCCCGGTTGCCGGGTGCGTACGATGAGAGGCCAATGGAGTGCATCGGCATCTAGTCGGGCGATGTCGGGTGATGCCGCCTGCGGAGGGACGTCTGCAGGGACGGTGGGGCTCTCTATCAGCCTTAAGTCGAGGCGTACCTGGAGATAGGGGAAGGCATAGCTGCCGGGGGCCTCGACTACCTGAAAAAGGGCGGGTGAAGGGATCTTCTCACCGGGCCTGGCCGGCCGTTGTGCCGGCAAGCCAGGCTGTGTGCCGGACGGAGATATCTCGAGGCCCTCTTGCATGGACGTGCACTGTTCCTTGAAAAAGACCAGAGTGTCCCCTGTTTTCGCTACACGAAGCTTTCCGGGCAGGTCGAGAGCTTTCCATGCCTCGCTCCTGTTCCTCTCTTCGCTGATCCACTTCATGAGCAGCTCGATATGGACCGCATAAATGCCGAGAAGATTTCCCCGCAGTGTTTCGATGGCGAGGCGGAGTATTCTGCGCCGCATTGCGGGGTGGAGGTAAAGGAGCTTATGGAGTATCAAGGTCACCCGGCAGGAGGTGTCCTCGATGCAGATAAAGGGCCAGTATTTTCGGAGCTCCAGTGTCCAGTAGTGTTCTTCCTCCTGGGCCAGTCCGGCATGCCGGGCGAGGGTTTCTGCCACTGCGGGGTGAAAATGCTTTTCAAAAAGAGGGAAGACTTCCAGGCGCAGAGCGTTTCGCTGACAAAAGGTGTCGAGGTTGGAGGCGTCTTCGCGGAATGAAAGCTCGAAGTTTTGTAAATAATCAAGAATTTCCCGGCGGGTCACGCCGAGCAGAGGGCGGATGATCCCCTGGGCAGATTTTGCCGGCATCCCTGCCAGACCGGATGATCCGGTCCCTCGAAGGAGCCTCAGGAGAATTTCCTCTGCCTGATCGTTGGCCGTGTGGCCCAGTGCGATTCTTTGTGCCGAGCACCGCGTTAGAGCGTCCCTGAAAAACCTGTGCCGGCATTGGCGTGCAGCCATCTCCAGCGACAGGTGATGCAGGCGCTGATATGCTCGCACGTCCTCGCTTTCGCAGCGGAAAGGAAGACCGAAGCGTTCGGCTAGAAGCTCGACGTAATCCTTGTCAGCGTCCGAGTCCTCTCCACGCAGCCGATGATCGAAATGGAGCACGGTGAGACGGATGCCTCCGAGTGTCCGGCGGAGAGAAGTTAGGACATGAAGCAAGGCAACCGAATCGGGTCCCCCCGAGACGGCCGCCAGGATATGGTCTCCTGCCTCGATGAGCCTTTCCTCAAGGATGAAATCCAGTATTTTTCTCTGAAAGGGATGGCTTGATTTCATCTGGAGATTTGTGTCGTTTCAGGAGATTCAAGTTGAATTCGTAATTTTATGAAACCTTGAGATCCGCCGGCTGAGGCAATGAGCCCATGGAGGGCTCCGGGTCGGAAGCAGCGCTTGTGTCCGCCGGCAGCAAGGGAATGGCATCCTTCGACTTCTTCCCCTGTACGAGAAGCTTACCTTCGCGGTTGAGGACCGTATTGTCTTCCAGAATGATCAGACCGAAGCGTTCGGCCACGTTGCTCTTATACTGATATTCCATGGACCGCTTGCGCAGTTGGTAATTGAGAATGATCAGGATCAGCCCGAACACCGCAGCCAGTCCAACCAGAATCGAGCTGAAGATGAGGAGGATCTTTACGGACTTTTCGCCCACGTTGGCGACGAAGCCAAGAAAGACATCCAGCTTGTAGAAAAAGCCGACGGCCACGCCCAAGAGCAGCAGCAGCGCCAGAAACGGAAGCTGCTGGACCCAGGCTGCGAGCTTGTTCAGTTTGTATAGCCGGCCCAGGGTGGTGCCCGCGGGGATTCCCTCCGGTTCGGGGACCGGCACCGGTTGGCCGTCCGCTTCCTGTTCGGCAAAATATCGATTGAACCCGACCACCACTACCCCAATGATGAAAGTGATGGCGACGGGAGCCAGAAAAGAAATCAGGAAGTAAGCTCTCCATGGGAAGGATGTCTCAGCAGCGCCCAAATGGTCGTGTCCGCCGTCCCCCAACTGATAGAGCCAGCAGACGGCGAGGATGAGGATTTCGATCCAGCCCAGAAGAAAAAGGTATTTCTTGAAAAGCTGCTTTCGTTCGAAATCATCGAAAAGAGCGGCAATACCACGCAAGGGCTTGCTTGAGGATGCCGTTGGCGTTTTCATAAGCGTACCTGTTTTCAACCTTTCTTTTGTTTTGACTTCTGCTCGGAAATGCCTGATATCCAGTTTGCGGCAGGATAGCAAAAGGTGAAACCGGGGTCAACCCGGATTTATCGGCGCGGGATTGACTGAGGTTTTCACCGCAGAGACGCAGAGAAAGCGCAGAGAGAGCCCTCAAGGATTCCATCACCCTCCGCGTGTTCTCTGAGCCCTCTGCGCCTCTGCGGTGAACACAAGAGCCTGCAAAGCAAAATTTGGGATGGCTTACGGCTCATCCTTGGTTGATATCAATCGAAACGGGAGAAAGATCAAAATGGCAGAAGCACCGCTCAGGGAAACACATTTTCCCGGACTCAAGCTCCATTCACGTGGCAAGGTAAGAGATGTTTACGACCTGGGAGACTCCTTACTCATCGTGGCTACTGACCGCATTTCGGCCTTCGACGTCGTCATGCCCACGCCCATCCCCGACAAAGGCAGGATTCTCACACAGCTTTCGGACTTCTGGCTGCGGTTCTTGAGCGATATCGTGGAAAATCACCTTCTCGGCACGAAGGTGGAAGACTTTCCCGCTGCGTGCAAGCCCTACGCCGGGCAGTTGCAGGGCCGAGCCATGTGGGTCAGGAAGGCGGAAGTGCTGCCCGTGGAATGTATCGTAAGAGGCTACCTGGTCGGCTCGGGCTGGAAGGACTATCAGCAGACGGGCCACGTGTGCGGCATTCCGCTGCCCTCCGGCATGAAAGAAGCCGAGAAGCTCCCCAGTCCCGTCTTTACCCCCTCTACCAAGGCAGCCAAAGGCGCCCACGACGAGAACATAGCCTTCGAGGAAATGGCGGGGAAGGTGGGCGAAGATGCCGCAAGCCAGGTCCGCGACACGAGCCTGAAGATCTACCGGAAAGCGGCCGTCTACGCTCAGGAGCGCGGTATTATTCTGGCGGATACCAAGTTTGAATTCGGCACGATCGACGGACGCGTCATTTTGATCGATGAAGTCCTGACCCCGGATTCCAGCCGCTTCTGGCCGGCTGACCGCTACCGGGTGGGATGCAGTCCCGAGAGCTTCGACAAGCAGTATTTGCGGGACTACCTCATTCAATCCGGCTGGAAAACCTCGGACCCCGCTCCCGAACTGCCCTCGGACGTTGTGGTCAATACGCGGTCCCGCTACCTCGAAGCCCTCGAGCGCCTTTCAGGGCAGGGTTTGGGGATCTAGAGGTTTCAGGTGTTGATGTCATGACGGGTTCGTACGCTGTAGTTGACCTTGGTGATCTGGATTGGGATGACAGGAGCTTTGCCGTCCGAAGTTTTGTGCCTTCAGGGCGGCTCGAAGATTCATTACAACACTACGGCTTTTTGTATCCGCCATGGGTCCTGGCAAAGGGAGGCAGCGAAGCTGCTGCTGTTATCGATGGAGGCTCAGATACCACCGGAGCCTTCCTTTGCGATGTCAATAGTAAGTACATCATCGTAGACGGTTTCAAACGCCTCCTTCGGGCGAAGGACCTGGGCCTGAGCAAGGCGGACTGCCTGGTGTTCCCGGCGGAGACTGATCGCGCCCAATTGCTGCTCCGGCGAATAGAAGTAAAACTATTCGGCCTGCCCCTGAATACCGCCGAAAAAGCACAAATGCTCGCCCTCATGGCTGAAGCTATTCCCCACGAGAAGATCATGGCCGGGCTTCTTCCCGCCCTTTCAATTCCCGCCCGGCCCGATGCCATAGAGCGATGGCGCCGTCTTGCCTCTTCGGGAGAGCGACTCCTCGAGGCCGCGGCCTCGGATGAGATTTGTGAGCGGGCGGCTCTGGAGCTGGCAGCGGGTGGTGAGGACAGCAGGGATGCGCAGGTGACCCTTCTGAAGGAGCTGCGCTGCAGTGCCAGCATACAGATGGAAATCCTGGATCGCATTTCCGAAATTGCCCTCATGCACGGCCGGCCCAAGGTCGAAATCCTTTCCTATCCGGAAATCGAGCGTATCTTCGACGATCCGGACAAAAATCATCGCCAGAAGACACAGGCTCTCAGAGACGCCCTCGGCCGCCTGCGCTTCCCCAGGCTCCGGTCCAGGGAAGCACGGTTTGCCCGGGATGTGGACAAGGCCGCCCTCCCCAAGGCTCTGCGCCTTGCGCCTCCCCCCGGGTTCGAAGGCGAATCCTGGCAGTTGCAGGTGACCTTTTCCTCCCCTGAAGAGCTTCTCCGCCTCCTTGAAATAGCCAAAACGTTCGCCGAGTCGCCCCAGCTACCCGGCCTCATGAATCCAGGGGTGGTGAAGGAAAATGATGAGGCGAAATCTTGACAGGTGATTTCGGATTTCAAGTCTGGCCTGGTGAGGCTGTTTTCTTATGATTCGCATGAATCCACCCAAAAAAATCATCGTCGAAGCGGAAGTGGCTCACTCGCCGCTGATGGAAGAGCTACGTGCCCGGCTGCCCCGGACTGAGCTTCTGATAGTGGACCGCCTGTCCGAAAGGGAAGGGCAGGCTCAAGATCCCGAGACCCTCGAAGTAGTCGCTTTCCGTGGGCGTTTTCTGAAGTCCTGTCCGGGCACTCGCCACTACTATTGCTGCGGGTACCGCATCCTTCATTTTGGGATTCAATGCACCCTTGGCTGCACCTACTGCATCCTGCAGGCATACCTCAATCAACCAGGTTTAAGGCTCTTCGGCAACACGGACGCCATCTTCGGAGAGGTCGCCGCGGAGCTCCATGCCCATCCCGACCACCTCTATCGGATAGGCACGGGAGAATTCACGGACTCACTTCTTCTCGATCCCTGGACAGGGTTCTCGCGCCGGGTGGTCCCCTTTTTTGCCCGCCAGCCCAATGCGGTCGTAGAGCTCAAAACCAAAGCCAACTTCATTCAAAACCTTGCGGACCTTGAACATGAAGGCCACACAATCGTCGCCTGGTCGCTCAATACCGAGCACGTTCGAAAGCACGAAGAGCCCAGGTCGGCAAGTATCCGGGAGCGCCTCGAAGCTGCCCGCCTGTGCGCCGACTGGGGATATTCCCCGGCCTTTCATTTCGATCCGATGATCGAGCACGTAGAGTGGCGCCGTGGCTACAAAGAAACCCTGGATCGACTCTTCGAAGCCGTCGATTCCCGGCGTATCGTATGGATTAGCCTCGGAGCTTTCCGCTTTATGCCGGAGCTCAAGTCCATCATCAAAGCCACCCACTCCGGGAGCCGCATCCTATACGGAGAATTCATCCGGGGCCTGGACGACAAAATGCGCTACTTTCGCGATATTCGAGTGGAGCTCTATAGCCTCATGGTGGAATACATCCGGAAGGTCGATCCGGATCTATGTGTTTACCTCTGCATGGAAGGACGGGACATCTGGCGGGAAGCTTTCGGTTTTTCCCCTGAAGACAAGGGAGGCTTGCCTCGCATGCTGGATGATGCGGTTAAGGAGCGGATGGGTGTCGGGCTCCATTGTATCGAGCCACCACCTTTAACCGAAACAAATGTTTCTGCATCCTGTCCAAACCCTCAATGATCACAGGACTCAGGCGCGGAGCCAGGAGCTACACGAAAAACCATACTGATTCTACAGGATTTTGTGTTTTTTTCGGCTACCCACATAAGGCGGGACACCTTGAACGGTAGGGCGGGGTTGCGTCCCCGCCAAGTTCGCGGCTCACCAAGCTTGGCGAGTTGCGAGCTTGGCGGGGACGCAACCCCGCCCTACCGTTCAAGGGGTCCCGCCTTATGTGGGTAGCCGGTTATTCGAAGGCCCGGGTGTTGTACCTGCGGCCCGGGGTGGGGGAGGTTCTCTCCGGG
>Ga0074199_1000739_pt1 | contig 41910 bp, 22 predicted proteins | sample EPASupsiteSAE347_FD_64528 | JGI IMG/M metagenome (GOLD analysis project Ga0074199, IMG submission 64528) | Bioremediated contaminated groundwater from EPA Superfund site, New Mexico - Sample SAE3-47 | ecosystem: Environmental > Aquatic > Deep subsurface > Groundwater > Contaminated ... | reverse complement strand
AGAGATTTCCAAGAGCTTTTCTCTGCGTTTCCTCTGTGTCCTCTGCGTCTCTGCGGTGAAGAAAGCTCAGCCGCTATCCGCTCAGAGTATATTGAATCGATAGGTTGTCCCGGCTTATGTTGGTGGCCCGTGTTGGTTGTATAAATTACCCGTCCTGCCCCAGCAGCGCCAGAAATCTACCGCCCTTGGCCCGTGACAGTTCTTCCCATGTTCCGGTTTCCACCACACGTCCCCCTTCCAGGACCACTATCCCGTCAGCCCTCCGGATGGTGGAAAGCCTGTGGGCGATCACGACCATCGTGAGCTCCCCCTGAAGCCCCTCGACGGCATCCTGGATACGCCTCTCGTTTTCCGTATCCAGAGAACTGGTCGCCTCGTCGAGAAGCAGCAGGGTGGGCTTTCGCAGCAGAGCCCGTGCCAAGGCAAGCCGCTGGCGCTCACCACCGGAGAGCCGTATCCCTCGATCCCCCAGCACCGTATCCAGTCCTTTTGGCAGGGCGGAAACGAAGGGCTCGGCGGCAGCCAGGCGAAGTGCATCCCAAAGCTCCTCTTCCGCTGCCTCGGGTCTGGCCCACAGGAGATTGGCACGAACCGTGTCGTGAAAAAGAAAGGTCTCCTGCGGCACATAGCCGATTGAGCTTCGCCATTGGTGCACCAAATCCCCCGTTAGTGGCTCTTCATCGATAAAGATCGTGCCAACGGCCGGAATGAGCAGTCCCATGAGGAGATCGGCCAGAGTCGTTTTTCCACTGCCGGATGGGCCAACGACGGCAATCGTTTTATCGGCGGGAATTACAAGGTCGATTTCACGGAGTACCCGACGCCCTTCGCTTACATCGCTTCCGTCGTAGGAAAAGGAAACCCGGCTGAACCGGATGGCGGATTGAAGTCGAAGGGTTTGAACCGGGGAGGGAGGGACCGCTTCGCAGGCCGCTTCGAGGCGGCTTTGCATGAACATCGCCGCACGGTATGCGGGAATGGAATTGCCGATCTGCTGCATATATTGCTGCATGCCGGAAAACCTCGGCAAGAGGCGGGCAAATAGAAAGACCATGAGAAGAAGACTGGCTGGAGGCATCGCGAGGAATCTCGTCGCGACATAGAAAAAGGCACTGAGGGCTGCCGTGGCTCCTATCTGGTGGTACATCCGCGTGGCGGCGCTCACTTCAGAGAAGTGGATGTACTGTGAGGCAATCCGGCCCGTTACGGCAAAGAACCTTCTTGCATGCTCCTGCTCGAGCCCGTAGCTCTTGGCGATCTTCATCCCGCCAAGGTGCTCGCTCGCAGCCAGGTACATGTCCCTTACCGTCGCCTGCAGGGCTTCGCCGCAACGGTGAGCCTGCCGATTGTGCGGCTGAAGCAAAAAGAAAAGCACCGCGCCGCACGCCAGGGCGAAGAGGGTCATGGCAATCGATAGAGACAGGGCCACACCGATATAGATCATGGTGATAACGGCCGTGCCGATGAGCTGGAGCAACTGCCGGGTGGCAAACCCCACCCGCGGAAGGTCTCCGGTCAAGACACGAAGGACATCGGCCCCGCTCACCCGAATGAAGCTCAGCCACTCGACCCGGGCAAGAGCCCCATAGAGGCGATCCTGCAGGAATCTTGTAAACCCCTGGATCAATCCCGCATTCAACACTTCCTGGTATCGCCCGGCGAAAGCGCGTATCCCCACAACAACCACGTAGGCACACAGAACGGCCGGCAGAGTGAGAGGCAGCCCGATCCTCTCGAAAAGCCCCCTTACAAGGACGGTAAATCCGTCCGACTTCTCGGCCCCGTCAAAGCCAATGAGCTGCAGAAAGGGCACCAGCATGACCAGGCCGACACCCTCGGTCAGTCCGAGGAGAATCGTCAAAACCAGGGATATCCACGCCCTCGGACCGGCGTACCGGACGAAGGACAGCAAATAGGACCTTGCCGGGGCGTGATGCTCCAAGGGCTCGAAAGCTCTCATTCCCGGCGCTCCTCACCCTGATGACAGCCACTTCCTGAGCGCTTCGATCCGTCTCTGCCGCTCCGCCCGCGACACGGTTCGCTTCTCGCCGGCGAGGAGTCCAAACGCCATCCTGCCATTTCGTTTCAACATGTCTTTGACCCTCACCGGATAGTAGAGGAAGATCCGCCACGAATGTGGCGATACCGGATACAGGAACGCCATGACGTGCCGTGGGAGAAAAATTCCGCGCCAAACACTCAGGAGTTTGCCCACTATACCATCTTCTATCAACATCCGGGCAAGGCCGCTTGCCTCCCGCCATGCCTTTTCAGGCTCCTCCGCGCTCACGAAGAGACACTCCCCGGCGAAGGAAAGATAGCCCTCATCGCTGTCTCTCAGAGCGGTCCCGTCCGGCAGACCGGCAGGGACGGGCACATTCAAGAGCTCCCCGGCAAGGCGAAGATTCACGTACACGCAACGCCCGGCGCCCCATTGTCGTGCCCTCTTGAACAGGCAGTCCCAGTCCAGCTCTTCCCGGAAATGCGCGAGTGTTTCGCTGAGATCACACATGGCACGCAATCCCATATCGAAGAGATGGTTCGAGGTGTGAACACACAGATGCAGGACCAGATCTTCAGGGGACATCTCACGCACCGGCACATCCTTGATCAGGGCAGGGCGCGAGCGTTCCCACAATGCCCCGATATCCGGATGGATTCCATCAGACGGAATGGTCAAATTCCAGTGCACTTCGACGCATAATTCGTGCTCGGAATGCCAGTAGTGGAAGTGTTTTGTTTCTTCCGTGACTTCATCGAAAAGCTCCGTGCGGTCAAAGCCCATGTTCAACAGGATATCGCGGGCACGCATGAGGTCTTGCTCCCTTACGAGCAAATCCACATCGCCCATGGGCCGTAGGGCGATGTTTCCATAAACGTGCTCGGCAAGGTACGCACCCTTGAGCGGAATCACCGGAATCCGGGCATGATGGAAGTGCTCCAGTATGCCGGCAAGTTTATGAAAAAGCCGTACGTTGCGCTCCGCTATCCAGAGATAATCCTTTCTCAGGATTTGCAGAATCTCGACAGGTATCAGATCCTTCACAATCTTCAATCGATCATACAGGAGAGCCGAAAGCCGGTGCAGCCGCGCAAGGCGTACCACTTCCCGCCAATCCTCGGGTGTTGCACCGGAAAAGGGCTCCATGCGAGCAGGATCGTCTGCCGGACGTAGAGCGGCAACCAGCGATTGCCTGGCACTACTCAATACCATGTGACATTCCTTGAGCTACGAGGAGAGTGTCTTGCCAACCGTTTCTTTCATCGCCGGCAGTACCTTTCCTCCAATTCGCCTGACGCTGCCACTTGCCCGCCGGAGCACCCGAAAAAGAGGAAAACACCAGGCCCAGGCCAGCCCGGCAAAACGCCACACGCCGCAATCGTAAGCACGGGCGCGACCGTTTCGATAGCACAGGATGACCCTCCCACAAAGGGAGTCTCGCCCGAAGGGACCTTCACAGTGAGCATTGGCATCGCCTCGAAGAAAAAAGGCTTCGCCCTCGATGCGCACAACCCGGTGTACAACACAGCATTCCTCCGAGCACTGAACCTGCACCACATCCCCCAGCCTCGGCATGGAGCGCACCGGCTCGAGCTCCACCACGTCGCCGTCGTGGATAAAGGGACGCATGCTGGTGCCGGTGACGGTCATGCGCACGCGCTGCCCCCGCTCCAACGCGGCGCGGATAACGGGCATGATTTCATGATTGGGGATAATCACAATACCGACCGCACAAGAGAAACGGCTTCAGGCTCGGGACGGCAGCGAAGGCGATAGACCGGAACGTGGGCCAGGAGAGCGTCGAGGTTGGCCATGGCGCGCTGCATGAGCGTCCGGTCCCAGTACGGCAAAAACGTCCGCGTCAGCAGCATGGGCGCCGCGGCGGACGGAGTAAGCTGCCGGATATCGTTTTCCGGCGCTTGTTCGAGGAGGATGATTACGGAGACAGGGGCTCGATGGTTGCGGGCGATGTTGGCGGTGCCGCCCCAGGGCGTGCCGTAACATATTGCTTCTTTTCCGGTCGAACGTACGGCGATGCGGTCGTCGTTCATCGCCACCGCACCGGGGACATGGCTCCAAAGATCAGTCTGCGTGCTTTTTCCAGCACCGGAATGTCCCACGAAGACGATGCCGCGCCCGTTATCGTCAATGCCGGAAGCGTGGAAAACCAGACCGCCCGTCAAGAGTATTTTTGTGCGCAGAAGCAGCTCACCGGCACCAATATTGAGCAGGCTCCGCCACTCAGGACCGGTGCGCTGCTCGGTCAGTGTAAAATCGTCCCATCCGGCATCGGCTCGCAGCACTCCCTGCGCACTCGCCGTTGCGTCCTTGTCTGCGTAGCTCATCGCCGCATAGTATTCCTCTCCCGCCCGGTACATCCGCCAGATGGACCCCGGATCGTAGATCAGCTCACCTTGCGGAACCGGCGCGCCGGCGCTCTCTTGCCAAAGGAGCGATACACGGCAAAGGGGACTTCGCGGTACTCCGAAAAAAGGACCCAGGCGTTCTTCGATCCCCAGTTCAGCCGCGGAAAGAGAGCTCCGCACATTCACCAGTATCCCGGCGATGGTGACGGCAATATTATGCATGTCGTGCAGACCGCCCATACCGCTCCTTTCTCTCTTGGGCAATGCCGCACAAGTACGCCACGGGCCCCGTCAGGGTACCTGTCTCCATCGACGACCAGGCCGGGCATCGCGGGCAATAGGCCCTCGCGTCGCAAGAGATGCAAACGGTCGCGGCGGGCGGCGCGGAACCGACGAAACGCCTCGCCTGCTCCCAGGCGGCGGGAAAACCGATCTCCAAAGGCTGGGCGGCCGGATGGGGAAGGTCCACGCACACGTTCATTCTTCCCTCCGAATCGATGACAAAGGCCGCCTTGCCTGCCTGGCAGTAGAAACTGTCCCTGCCATCCGTCGAGCATCCCTTGAGCGCCGCTTCGCTCCATTCGCGGGCGGAGGCACGGTCCGCCGCTTCCAGTTCGACACAGTCCCGCGCGCTCAGGCGACAGTCTTCAACATCCGAAGCAGCCCCGTCGCGGCGTTTTGAGAGCAGCCAGCCGGCAGAAAACGGCACTCCCCAGTGGTGGGCCATGTTCCTCATAGCTTCCAACTCCGCCACGTTGTCTTTTGTGATGGTGGTCTTCAGTCCCAGCGGGACACGGCGTGAGACAAGGGCCTCGATGCCGGCGCAACAGCGCTCGAAGCTTCCGGGAGCCCCCGTCACGGCTTCATACGTTGGCGCGCTGGCCCCATAGAGAGTGATTTCAGTACGGCTGGGCGGAGCCTGCGCCAACCGCTCCGCCACCGCCTCGGTTATGAGCGTCCCGTTCGTGAAGAGCGTTATCATGAGCCCCATGCGTGTGAGCGGTTCGTAGATCTCGAAGAAGTCAGGCCGCAAAAAGACTTCGCCCCCTGTGAGGAGCAAGAACACCATGCCGTTTTCCACGGCCCGGCATGCGAGCTCGAGCCAGGCCCGGGCGGGGAGCTCCCTTTCGATCCGCGCCCTGTCGCCCGCGCCATGGCGCACATAGCACATTCGGCAAGAGAGATTACAGCGGCTGGTGAGCTCGAAGGTGCCGTTTACAGGCCGGCCGCACGCCGCTGCCCGCCTGTGAATCTCCCGCACCAACGGACCGTACTCGGTGGGCAGTGCGCTCATGCTCATTCCACCAGCCCCATCCGTGCAATTTCGTCCAGAAAGCTCCGGACGTCGGCAAAAGCGCGCTCGAAGTCCACGTCAAAGCGCTCCGCGACGGCCGTCGCCAAATCCTCCACGGAACGGTCTTCTTCAAGGAGAGTCCATACCAAGCTTCCCGTTTCGTTCAGGATCACCATGCCATTCATATCCACGACCCTCGAGCCGAGCGGTACCAGCAGGTTTTCTCCGCCCACGTTCTGCATTAAGAAGCTGTCTTTTCGTTTCATGGTTTCTTTCGGTTGCAGGTCCCGTATTTGTTGCCTGCGGCAGGGTCGATTACCCCTGCATTTTCTCGTGGATGTCCCTTGGGAAAAACCCAGGGGATCGAGGGTCGATGGGCATTGAATCATGAAACCAACGGAGGGGCGCAAATCCCTTGCTTGCCGCATGCTACAAGTCTCTCCTCAATCTCGAGAGGGACAAACGTTGCCTTGGGTGGCTCGTAGGGTTTTCTTGAAACGCGCTTGCGATCCGTACTGACACTCGACTTGTTTAAATCCTGGTCCTTCATTGAATTTTTCCTTTTCGTCACGAACTCTTATGGGTTACCGCCCCCCCCCCCGGGCGCGGCATATCTCTTACGCCTTCCCAATCATAAAGCCGGAAAGCGGAAGCAGGGGCGCACTCACACTGCGAATCCAAGAAAACAAGGGACCACGGAAACAGGCACAAAACCTCGCCGGTCATGAGAAGCACCTATCCCGATATTGCAGAACATTTTTCCTCACAAGGTAGAGGGAACCGTTGAAAACGGCCCACCCCAAGCCAAGATCCAAATCCCGGACAATTATACTTTAAACGCCGTCGTAGGCAACAAGAAAAGGCAAGGTGAACGCCCATAGCTCTTTAGAGTTCCGCTGCCCGCGCTCTCAATTTCGTTTCGCTTTCCCTGGCTCCCAAGCTCCAGCCCGGGAAATCCATTTATCAGTGAAGCCTTCAGCTTCGCGATGTTGGCAACTTTCGTTCGAGCGCGGATTTCCCGAGCTTTTCAGGTTTTTTATTGAATTGTCGCTCATTATTATGGTATAAGCGATTCTTCTGTTTATTTTGGCTACCAGGATAGATTTCTTCGAAGTACACCACGAGGAATCTTGCTGTATAGGATCATGTGGGATGACAGAGAAAGTCCTGGAAGCAGCACTTCACATCGAGGGACGCCTCCCGCTGGCAGGAGTTGCTGAAGGAGCTCGCTACAACAGTGGAATCCGGTCTTGGGGAAATAGCTTGAATGGGGGGTATTGAGGCCACTTATTAACCGATGTCACAACAGGAGTGAGGCATGAGAAGTCGAATTGCACTAGTTTGTGTTGCCTTATTGGTATGTGTCGTTAGCTGCGCCACCGTCTCCAGAGATATGAAGCTGAATGAAGATGGTTACAGCTACCTTCAAAAGGGCGATTACAAAAAGGCGGAGCCCTATTTCAAGGACGCCCTGGCGGCCAATCCAAAGAATGCGTATGCCATGCTTAACCTCGGCGTGGTATATCAGCATACGGACCGCCCTGATCTCGCCCGCAAAGCTTATATGAAGGTAATAGAAATGAATCCGAAGGATGTTCCGCAAAAAGTGACCGAGGATGGTAATAGAGGCAAGTCCCTCGTCGACATTGCCAAGGCTAATCTTAGCCTGCTTAAGTAGTGCGTTTATTTGAATGCCCGGGAATGCTGAAAGCGATCTGTCTTTACCGCGCATCCAGATAACTCGCCGGACTGCGTTGGGAGCCCATATTAGGTAAATGGCGTAACGGTCAAGTGTTAACCCCCAAGACACGGTATGGGCTCCCGATGCCATTCGCAGTTCAAGCTCATGTTCTGCTTCGGATCCATGACCCGGCCCGCAATCCGCTCTCCGTACCTGCCGGACGGAGTGCATGAAATGCTTGGTCTGCCTCATCCACTTCGATCACTGCGCCGGTTCCCCCACCTGAACAATCCTGCAACAGCAGCCTTCCGCTGCCGCCCGGCTCCGAATCAACCGGCCCTCCGGAGGTCACGCAACACGCAACACGCAATATGCAACAGGGAGAACAGAAATGATCCGCAAGCCTTCATTGGCCATTTTGGTATGTCTGCTGATCGTCGCTGGAGCATCGGTATTTTCGACGACGGCCCGGGCGGTGAGCCCGGACATTCGAGTGTCGGCCGCCGATGACCATGGCGTGACCATCGAGATGACCGCGCCTCCCCTGGAAATAAAAGAGGAGAAGGGGCCGGACATCACATACCAGAGGCTTCGGGTAAAAGGGTGGATAAGCACATCCAGGGAAGGATATCCAGAGCTCCCCGCAGATGGCGTTTTGGCTCAGGTGCCGGACTCCGGCCCGGTTACGGTTGAAATCCTCGACAATCCCACCACATCCATTTCCATCCGTGACGTCTGTCCGGCACCTGGATTCGCTTTGTCCGAGGACGGAGCCAGGATCGCGCACTTCGTGACGGATGAGGCGGCTTACCGGACTCCCGGCTTCCTCCCCGGGGATATGGTCGAGGTTTCCCCAAGAAGTGTAGTCCGTGGCGTTACGGTGGTCAGGGTCATGTTCTACCCTTTCCAGTGGAGCCCGACGACCGGCGAGCTACGCTGCTCACGCAAGATCCGCGTCAGGCTCCACTTTCAGGAGTCTCTGCCTGCCGCTTCCGTTGCCGATTCATACATCCCGGCCGGCTCGCCGAAAGAGAATGTCTTCGAAGAATTGCTGAAAGCCGGTATCGCAGGCTATCGGGGGCGAACGGAATCGTCGCTGCCATCACAGCCACAATCTCAATTACTATCAGTCGCACCGACACAAATCGATACCCTTTCCGTGCCGACGGGGCCGGGCGTAAGGATTGAGGTGAAACAGGACGGAATCTATCGCCTTTCCTACGAGGACCTGGTCGCAGCCGGCGTTACCCAGACCACGATCCGTCCGGGAACTTTTCAGCTCTTCAACAAAGGCAGTGAGGTCGCCATACGGGTCGTGCTGAAAACCGGAGGTGTCTGGGAGGCCGGAGACTATATCGAGCTCTACGCACAGGGGATTGACAACACTTTCACGGACACCAACGTATACTGGCTGTACTGGAACAAGGCGGCGGGAAAGAGGATCACCACCCTGAGCGGAAAAGTTACCGGCCTCGGTACCTTGCAAGGCTCTTTCTATGACAGCCTGCACACCGAGGAAAATCACATCTTCTGGGCGAGTACTCCTGGAGTACCCGATCAGGACGCCTGGACCTGGGAGGTGATCCGGGCTCCCGCCACAATGAGCCACACCGTCAACATTCCCGCGCCCGCAACGAGCGCGGGGAACGCCGTCGTGAGGGTCTGCTTTCAAGGCTACAGCACAGCTTCTCCTCATCCGGACCACCACACACGGGTCCTTCTCAATGCCACGGTCATCGGAGACGAGTATTGGGACGGTAACGGGGAGTATATTCAAGAGATGAATGTGCCGGCGGCCCTTTTCAAAGAGGGGTCCAACAGCCTGACCATCGAAGCGCCCTGCGATACCGGCGCTCGCACCGACATCGTTCTTCTCGACTGGATCGGCGTTGACTACTGGAGACGCTTCGAGGCCGTACAGGACCAACTGAAATTTACTGTCCAGGGAAACGGCCGGCTCCGGATGAAAATCGGCAAACTAAGCCAATCGTCCGTTATCATTTATGACGTCACCGATCCGAGCGCGGTCAAAAAAATCACCGGTTTCAGAGTAATGCCCGATGGAGCGGCCTACAAAGCAACCTTCGAGGATGTTCTGTCAGGAGCAAAGACCTATCGTGTCCTTTGCTCGGGCATGGTCAAGAAGCCCGAGCACATCGAGCTCTGGCACCCGCGGAAATTGAGAAGCCTCACCAACGGCGCGGACTACATATTGATCACCGCTCGCGAGCTTCTCACCTCGGTCCAGCCCTTGCGTAGCTTCCGCGCCGGCCAGGGATTGAGGGCCAAAGCGGTCGCCGTCGAGGACATCTACAACGAATTCAGTTACGGTTTGGCCGATCCGCAAGCAATCAAGGATTTCTTGAAGTATGCCTATGAAAACTGGGTGCGCCCAGCCCCGACCTACGTCTTGCTGGTAGGAGATTCCAGCCATGACTACAGAAACTACCTCGGGACGGGAAAGAAAAATCTGGTTCCGGTCCACCTTTCCATCACCCAGACCATGGGGCTGACTCCGGACGACAACTGGTACGTTGCCGTGGAGGGAAACGACGTTCTGCCCGAGATGCTGATCGGAAGGGTCTCGGCGAGCACCCCAGTGACAGCCACGCAAGTGGTGAACAAGATCGTCCGCTATGAAAAATCCACAGCCTACCTGCCCCGGAAAGCCCTTTTCGTCGCGGACAACGACGATCCCGACTTCCAGAATCTGAACGAAGGATTTATTTCCCTCCTGCCCGCAGCTTTCGAGCCACGGCGCGTCTATCTGAGCAATTACGCAAACGTGACTGATGCCACCGGCGACATCGTTACCGACATCAACCAGGGAATGCTCCTCACCACCTATGTCGGCCACGGAAATGTCACCTTCTGGGCAGCGGAAAGCCTCTTTGCACCCTCGGACATACTTTCCTTGAAAAATCGGGACCGCCTGACCTTTGTCATGACCCTCGAGTGCCTGAACGGCTATTTCGCCATGCCTTCCGATTATTCGCTGGCCGAGGCATTCGTCATCGCTCCGGACCGGGGAGCCATTGCAGCCTTCGCCCCCACCGGCCTCGGCTATAGCTGGGAGAACCAGATCCTTGGAAACCAGGTTTTCACTTCCATCTTCAAAAACGGCGAAGCCCTTCTGGGCCGCATCACCATCCAATCCAAGATCGATGCGTATGCCGCGGGAGCATCCGATGAGCTGATGACAACCTTCACCCTGCTGGGCGATCCGGCCGGGCGGCTGAAGCTCGGGAACTGATCAAAAAGGGTCCTCCGACTGGCCCTGTTTAAGATAGCGGATCAACGTCTGACGCGTGATGCCGAGGAACCTGGCTACCTGTGTCTGGTTGCCTTCCATGCGCCTCATGGTCTCATCGATCAGAAGCCGGGTCGCCTGTTTTATCGTGGGCAGTTGCCTCGAGAATGAGATCAGTGCCTCACTCTCATCCAATAGCCCTGTTGAGGAAGCCTTTGAAGAAGCCCTCTCCTGCTCCATGTGAGCCTTGATGCGCTCAAAAGACAGATGACCCGCTTTGTGAGTGGATACGGCGTCAAAAACCATGGAGCGAAGCTCTCTGATATTGCCCGGGAAATGATAGGCACTCAGAAGCGTCAGAAGCTCTTTTGCAACGGCAGGCTTCTTTTTGCCGAAATGGCTCGCGGCTTCCCCGAGGAAAAAATCCACCAGTATGGACAGATCGCCGGCTCTTTCGTGCAAGGGAGGGATATGGACATGATGGGATTTGATCCTGTAGTAGAGATCTTTCCTGAAGACCCCGGACTCGATCAATGAGTGAAGATCCTGATTGGTCGCGAGGACAATGCGGGCATCCGAGCGCTTCGGCTCATCGCGCCCGAGGGGGAAGTATTCACCTTCCTGAAGCAGCCGCAGAAGCTTTACCTGGGACGAGCCGGCCAGATCACCGATCTCGTCCAGAAAGAGGGTTCCCCCGGCAGCCTTCTCGATCATGCCCTGCCGGGTTTTGGTGGCTCCCGTAAAGGCACCCTTTGCGTGTCCGAAGAGAGTATCGGAAAAAAGGTGATCGTCCAGCCCCGCCACATTTACAGCCAGGAAAGGACCCTGCAGCCCGCTCAACTTGTGAGCCGCCCTCGCCATCAACTCCTTGCCCGTGCCTGTCTCGCCCGTGATCAGGATCGGCTGAGTGCCCCGGGACACGGCTTCCATGTACTGAAAGATGAATTGCATCCGGCTGTCGCCAGTGACGATCTCCGAAAAGACTTCAGGATGCCCCAGCCTGGCGGACAGGACGCGCTCCTTGAGCACGCGGTTCTCCCGTTCGAGGTCTCGCAACTGAACGGCATTTCTGAGTATGGATACCAGGCGATTCTTTTCCACGGGCTTGACCACGTAGTCGAAGGCTCCGGCCTTCATGCACCGGACCGCAATGTCCACTTCACTCGTTCCCGTAATGATGATGACCGGCATTTCGGGATAACCGCTCACCACCATCGACAGTATTTCCTCGCCCGACACGAAGGGCATCGACAAGTCCAGGAGCATGGCCTCGATCTCTTTTTCGGCCAGTAAAGGCATGATGGCTCTGCTGTCCCGGCATTCGACGAGGTTGGTGATTCCACCGGAGCGAAGCATCAGGCCCAGACTTCGGAGAACCTGCGGGTCGTCGTCGGCCATGAGCACGGGCAGGGAAGGAAACAGCTTGTCCACCTGAGCCACGGGAGCGCTATCCTCCCGCCCTTCCGCCACCCAGCGCAGCAAGAGCCGGGAGAGTTCACCGGAATCGATGGGCTTGGAAATGTAGTCGTTCATGCCTGCCTGCATGCATTTTTCCCGGTCCCCCTTTATGGCGTTCGCCGTCATGGCGACGATGGGAACGTTGGGATCGAGGGCCTTCGTACGCCCGCTCCTCACCTGCCGGGTGGCTTCATAGCCGTCCATCACCGGCATATTGCAGTCCATGAGAACAAGATCGTAAGGAATCGATTCCAGCGCCTCCAGGGCTTCCTTGCCGTTGGACACAACTTCGGCGCTGTATCCAAGTTTATGCAGGATCTTCACCGCCACTTTCCGGTTGAGTGCATTGTCTTCAACGACGAGAATCCGCACGTCGTCAACCCTGCCTTCCCCGGCGACCTGCCCGGAAATGGCCGGTTCCACGGAACCCGGTCTCCCCCCTTTTTCAGCTTCATCACCTATCGATGCCGCCGGGGAATCTCCTTCACCCAGAACGGTCATGAGGCAGTCGAACAGTTGGGATACCTTGATCGGTTTGCTGATGCAGGCCGCAAAACCGGCCTTTTTCAACGGACCGAAATCCTGACGCTCTCCGAGGGAGGTTGCCAGTACCAGGCTGGTGTCCCGAAGTGCCGGATCATCCTTGATCCTCGCTCCCAGTTCGTCGCCGTTCATTCCATCCATTCGCATGTCCAGGATCGCAAGACAAAAAGTGTCCTCCTCCCGGACGGCAGCGTTCAGCACCTCGATGGCTTTGGGGCCGTTACGCGCTTCAGCGACCCGGCATCCCCACGATTCGAGCAGCATGACAAGGAAGCGCCGATTTGTTGCATTATCGTCCACAACCAGGATGCGCCGACCCACCAGGTTCGTCTCACGTCCGGAAACGAACAGCTCCCGCCCTTGCTCTTCCCGTTCCATAAATCTTGCCGTAAACCAGAACGTGGACCCTCGCCCCTCCTCGCTTTCCACACCGACCGCTCCGCCCAGCATTTGTGCCAGCCGTTTGGAAATTGAAAGGCCGAGCCCCGTACCGCCGAATCTCCTCGAAACGGACGAGCTCACCTGGCTGAAAGGCTCGAAGAGATCCGGCAGTCTCTCCTTCGGAATCCCAATCCCCGTGTCCGTGACAAGAAAACGAACAAGCACCCCCTCTTCATCCCGTAGATCGACCCTGACCTGTATGCACACTTCACCCGTTGAAGTAAACTTGATGGCATTTCCGGCCAGGTTGAGCAGGATCTGCCGAAGCCTGCCCGCATCGCCCCTGAGGAGAGTCGGAACCCCAAGATGGAGCATGCAGATGAATTCGATCCGCTTTTCCTGAGCACGTACGGCCAGAACATCCGATACCTCTTCCAGCACGGATTGAAGATCGAAATCCAGAATCTCCAATTCCAGCCGGCCCGCCTCGATCTTGGAAAAGTCCAGCATGTCGTTGATGATCCCGAGCAAGGCATCCGCGCTGGTGCGCACGATCTGGGCACACTCGCGCTGATCGGCCGTGAGCCTTGTGTCGAGGAGCAAGCCCGCCATTCCCATGATGGCGTTCATAGGAGTTCGGATCTCATGGCTCATGTTGGCCAGAAAGGATGACTTGGCCTGGTTGGCGCACTCGGCCTGGCGGGCCATGTCGCCCGCGTGGCGGAGAGCCTCCTCCAGCCTGGTGTTGGTTTGGGCTAGCTCTTCCCTTGCCACGTCGAGGCGCATCATGTTTTCTTCCAGGGACCCGGTCCTTTCCGCCACCCGCATTTCAAGCTCTTCCCTGGCACTCTGAGAGGCCGCGAGAGCAGCCTCCCGTGCCTCCCTCTTCTCCTTTTGGATAACGTTGATGCGGCTGGCAAGACCGATGTTCATGAGCACCAGGTGGCACAGGCTTCCGACCTGGAAGCTCCAATCCGTCAGGGGGGTGGAAGGCAATACACCGAGATTGCGAAGCATAATCAGGGTCACGCCCACGAAATGCGCCGAGAAGGCTGCCGCGAAAAGCCTGGCGGGGAAGAACCCCCGCATGGACAAGCGGATGGAAAGGCACAGGCCGAGCAGAGTGTAGATGAGGACAGTTATCTGTACGGGGCCCGCGACCACGGGATAGCGGCCCGCCAGCACGAAGCCGCAGGCAAGAACACACCCCCACCCGCTGATGGTGAAATACCTGTATATCAGAGGGGCATTCACGCGCATCTGGAGTACCGAAGAAAAGAACAATCCACCGGCTGCGGTTCCGAGACAGACCCCGAACTCGACCATGAGGTTCGGAATGAGTGGAAAGTTCGGAAAGAGGTACTGAGATGCGTACCCGTTGCTGGCGAACAGGACGTCCGCAATGGAGGTGATGAAGAGCAAATACTTGAAATGGATGCTGTCCCGCGTCCAGATCCAAAAAAGCAGGTTCATCATCCAGACGATAGCGATCACGCCGTAGTAGCCACCCAACAGGTAGGATTCCACGAGATGTTCTTGCATAAAGGCGTGCGGCTGCCACATCAGACCGTGGACAATCATGGTGCTGTTCGTCCTGACACGCAGATAACACGTATAAGGTCCATCATCGGACGGAAACAGTCTGAAGACGAAATTGCGGTGCCGGACGTCACGGGTGCTGAACGGGTACCGGTCGCCCGTCGATTTTCCGATGAAGGCCGGCGTGCCCGTTCCGGCATTGGGAGCCGGCTCGTAGAGCCTCACGTCGTCGAGGAATGCAGGCTCGATTTCGATCCACCATTCGTCGGGGCTGTCGGCCGGACGCTCCAGGGTGAACCGCAGCCAGTAAGCGGCGGAAGTAAAGCCGGCCGCCAGGCGGCCCGGGATTGCCTCGAACCTGTCGGCGTAGGCCGGAGATGATACCTGGTCTATGGTAAGGCTCCCTGTATCATCCCGCAGGATTTCCGTATGGCCCGAAAGCGGTACCGTGTCGATGCCGGCCTCGAGGCGTAAAGGAGCACCGGATACCGGACGAGACAACAACAGGAAAAGGAAAAGAAGAACCGGCAAGCTCAAATAGGCCTTGCGCAAAGATCCGTCAAGAGTGCCTCGCGGCATTCAACACCTCGGGTGATCCATTCTAGGGGTGTATTATTTTATAACACTGTCGCACCTGCCTTTTTCGACCTATAGTTATTTACCATGCCGAATTTTCGGTTTCAATAGCTCAACGGCCGCTCAGATTTGCAACACCCTCCGAAAGGCTCTATTTCAAAGGTCTCGCGCAAGAAAATCAAGTACGGGCAAGAGATTGTAGTTATTGGAGATAGGCGGCACGATAATTGCATAGACGCTCTTGATGTTTGCTTCGCTTAGGCACCGGCATAAGACGGGACATGCCTGAGGCGGAGCTTGTGTGCTCACCGCAGAGACGCAGAGGACGCAAAGAAAGCGCAGAGAAGCTTTAGAGATTTCCAAGAGCTTTTCTCTGCGCTTCCTCTGTGTCCTCTGCGCCTCTGCGGTGAAGAAAGCTCAGCCGCTCAGAGTATATTGAATTGACAGGTTGTCCCGGCTTATGTTGGTGGCCTGCTTTTGCACTTGACCGGCAACATGTGCTAGCAATCTTTACCCGGGCCGGATGCCCACGGATTTTCCGGCAACTGTCTATCGAGCGATAAGATACGGTATTAACGATGATTTATTCGTGAGCCCACGTCTGGCACACTACTTGATGGCGGGCTCCGTGACGGGAAATGGATGGCTGATAATTTACTCTTGACAGCAGATTTTCACATGCTTCAACGTCCCTTTACAAAGGGGCATCTTGACAACGGAGCAAGCGAAATATTAGTTTTCGCCTATCCTACCTTTGACTTAGCAGGTCCAAACCTACGGAAGCTTCAATAAGCGGGGGGATTGGCAGAGAAATATCGCGGCGAAGGATGATGCATTCGCGCCGGCGTCCATGGTTTGCCGGCCGGCATGGCTTCATCGGAAATTCCGAGGTGCGCTTCGGCAATCCGTATTTTTGCCCGCTGCCTGGAGCCGCCATAACGGAAGAGAAATGTCACCAAAGAGACCATTGGTTATTTAACTAAATTCACTGGAGAGTCGGCAAGATGAAATCAGACGGGACGAAATCGGACATGAAGAAATCAGGCAGGTATTCCATCCATAGCCGACAGGCGGGGAGTACGCTCTTAACCTTCAACATGCCTATGATTTTCGTCTTTGGCATGGCATTTATCTTCGCTTTTCTGGCTGGACATCATACAGTTGGCGCGGACCCTTACCCTTCCCCTCCTGCGTGGAGTGATGGCGCCGGTGCCGCAATTCACTTTCCTCCGGTGCCATGGCCGAACGAAGATCCCGATCCCGCCAAATGCACCACAAACTGTGGTGACTGGAAGCCCTACACCCGTTTCCAGAACGACTTGAACGACCCACGCACCCAAGATCCTTCCAATGGCGGCACCGCACCGCAAAACTATGTAAATGTCTCTTCATCGTGCATCGATAAGAGTCTACCCAGCATTTACTATTATCTTTATCACGGTAAGGACGGTCTGGGTAACGACGATCCGACCAAAGATGTCATCATGTTCCGTTGGCGGGTCGAGCAAATCGCCAACAATTATGCCACAGGCCCGTCCCCCGGCAACTTCAGCTCCACCGATCCATGGAGCTCCGGCCTCTGGACCGTGTTCTTCGACGTGGATGGCGACGGCTATCGCGATCTGGCCACTCACCTGAACGGCTCCTCTGGAGATCCATCCCATCAGATCGACCGCCTCGCCGGCATCTGGGGAAATATCCCCTCTCAGTCCATCGATTATATAAACGATTCAGCAAACATCCACATGCTCTACCATAACCCGACTGCATTCACTTCCGGAAACATGATCCTCAATTTCCACAACAACTATGATGGAGATCCAAGTGGAGCACATCAGCCGTCTTTAGACTGGAGTGACTTCAGCACCACCAAGTCCTGGGACTACGGCACCACTCGCTCCAAATTGATTTCAACCAACGCCTGCAACGAATACTTCGTGGACTACCAGATACCGGTGGCCATGCTGGATGCAACGTATGATGACCAGGGACACACGCTCAACGGACCCAAGATCACCCGCTCCACACCCATTTCGATGCTATTTTGTACCGCCAACAGTTTGAACAATCCGTTCCAGAAAGACTGCGCCATAAACAAGGCCTGGGCGGCGGATCCGACCAAGCCCGCTCCCTTCGGTGACTATATCAGCTTCAACCTCGAGGACTTCCAGCAGCCCATCGTGGCCTCGATCACCGGCAGCGGCTGCGGCACCATCAGCCTTACGGCCAAGGTCAACGACACCATAGGCGTCGACAACAATGGTGTACCCAAGACCACTGTCGCTTCCGTGGCTTTTTACTATTATTACGATGCCAACGGAAACGGTCTCGTCGACGACGACATCGCCGGAAGTGCATGGACCAAAGCCGCTGACGCCACGCACGCAGCCAACAGCATCAACAAGTGGACGGCGACGTGGAACGCCAGTGCCGCCAATGGTCTGCTCCGCGGTCAGTACATCATCGGCGTGCAGGCGGTGGATACAAGCGACTCCACCCTGTTTGACGACGGTATGACCCCACCCACCACCGTAAATCGCACCTTTTCCTATCTTACTCAGGCCCAAGTGAATGCTCTAGGCGGCAAGCCCGCCGGCGAAAACTGGTTTGCCAATCCGGATTTCACTGGAACCCAGGTTCTGGCGGTGGGCCTCGATGTGAATGATTGCGGCCTGCCCCCACCATTTGTAAAAAACGATGTATCGCCGGTGAGCACCACGACGGGCGCCACGGTGGACATTACCGTAACCGTTGAAAACAGCCTGCTTAACGACATCACTGTCAGCAGCATCAGCGATATTCTCCCGGAAGGGTTTTCCTACGCCGGCTCTGCATCAGGGGCCTGCACCTCAGATCCTCCGTCACAATCCGGGAACACACTCACCTGGACCTGCAGCCCCTCAGCCACCGTGCCCGCGCGAGTCCTCAATACCAACGGCACGATATCCCTTTCGTTCCAGGCCACTGCATCCTCTACCGTCGGCACCTATTCGAACAGCGCCGCCGCCCAGACCAGCTACAGCACAAGTCCTCTTCTCAGCGATCCGGTTCAGATCGGTGTGGGCGCTCCACGCCTTTCCATCGCCAAGTCGGCAAGTCCGCTGAGCGTCGTACCAGGCAGCACCATCACCTACACTATCACTTACTCCAACGACTCGGCAGTCAGCACGAATACCGTGGTCCTTACCGACGATCTTCCCACTGGCCTGACTTGGGCGGGAAGCTGTACTCCGGCCTGCGATGCGGGGCCTGCCGTCCCCACCTGGACCATCGGCAATCTCGCCGCAGGTGAAGGACCTTACACCGTTCAATTCACCGCCACGGTGGCGAGCAATTTTGCCGGTACCAACACCGCGACCATCAATGCCAAGAATCCCATCGGCGACGCCCTGCCTGCGGCTACCGCCTCGGCTTCGGTCTACGTCAACGTTCCTCGGCCGCAGCTCACTTTAAAGAACATCGCCAGCACCTCGTTGGTCGCACCGGGCAGCAATGTCACCTTCACCATAACCTATGCCAATACCGGCGATGCGGCAGCGACCAACTCGGTCATTACAGACGCCATTCCCATTGGCTTCACCTTTGTATCGGTAACCTCTTCCCCCGCCGCGAACAGCACCAATGCGCCGAATGTGGGAGCAAACGGCACTGTTACCTGGAATTTCAATTCCATTGCAGCCTCGGCGACCGGTACCGTGACACTCGTTGTCCAGGCAACCAACCCCTATATTGGTACGTCAAATCCGGTCACCGACACGGCGAGCATAGTATCGACCGAAATCACGACCCCGGTGACGGACAGTGCCGAAGTGGGAGTGACCGAGAGTGGGACCGTTTGTACCTATTACTTTTTCTCCGATTCAGCGGCGGGATATGGACCAGCATCGCCGGTGGTCAACAAGTTGGCCAAGCGTGATGTCCCAACCACCCCGCAGGTTTATACAGTTCATGTTACGGAAGTTGAGGCAGAGGTTGCGCGTTTCTATGAGGATGATTTTTCGAACTTTGTCGATTTTTCCACTGCGACACTCGCCGGACAGTTCGTATACAACAAAAGGAGTGCAGCACAGGGTGGACAGGCGGGCGATACGGATACTGCCAAGCTTACCCTCACCGCTGAGCTCTATGACTACAACCCGGGCGATGGAAGCATCGGTAATGGTACAACACTCAATACTCCGATCGGGACAGTAAGCAAGCAAGATGCCGGGGTGACCAGCTCGCCTTTTACTTTGGACCAAGTTACCTTGGCCGGTCATGTCAACAAAGGGCATCGCCTTATGTGGCTCATCAAAGCCAAGACCGCGACAGGCAAGACTACGACCCTGGACTTGACGCTCGATTCCGGAGTAATGCCAGTCGATACTTTATCGACATATTCGAAAGTTTGTTCCCCGCCTCCGGCCAACCTGGTCCTGGAAGATTCCGTCAATAGCGCCTCGGTGAATGTAACCGGCAGCGGCCGCACCCTCGTCTACACCCTGAGCTATTCCAATACCAGTGCCACCACGCCTGCGAACAATGCCATTATCGTCGATACCCTACCGCTCTCCGGAGTAACCTACGGTAGCTGCTCGGTGTCGGGAAACCCCCACTTCAATCGATGCACTCCCGGCGCAGGCTTGGTTACCTTCGACAATACCGCCGGTGCTACCATTCCGGGAGGGGACTCGGGCAGTGTCACCATCACCGTCAATGTTGCAGACGACCTCACCGGCACTTCGAGTATCGTCAACAGCACGCAAATCGAGAGCACCCAGACCACTGCGGCGCCCGAGGGCGGGGCAACCGCGACCACCAGCGTCATCGGCGGTGATAATCCTGCCGGCACGCCGGATATCGTCATCAACATGAGCGCCGACAAGACGCTGCTGGTGCCGGGCAATATGGTCACCTACAGCCTGTCCGTAGTAAACGCCGGCGCCAAAACGGCAACCAATGTCATTGTAACGGACGATATTCCGGATCAGACCTATTTCACCTATGTGGGCGGCAGCATCACGGGCGGTAACAGCAGGGATGCCACCGTGCCGGGCACTTTGAGCTGGACCATCAACAGCATGGCTCCAGGAGACACGGCCACCCTGACCTTCCGGATGCAGGCTGGAACCAGTGGAGGAGGCAATCCACCGCCAAACGGGGTAACCTCCCTCAATAACTCGGCCTCCGCAGGATACTCTTATTCCGGTGGCGGCCCGGGATCTTCACTCAGCAATACCGTCACTGTCTCCATCAGCACCAACCCCAACTTGACGATCAGCAGTGCCGTTTTGCCGTTAGTAGCGCATAAGCCGGGAGATATTCTCACCTATAACCTGACCGTTAAGAACATCGGTAACGGCAGCGCCACGGACGTTGCGGTCTACGACCCCATACCGGGTAGTACGAGTTATTTCGCAATCGTGAGCGCTTCGGACGACGATGGCGGGATATGGAGCTCCAGCTACGACCCAAGCCATAATCGGGTTGTCTTTTCCGTGGATTCCCTGGGGAGCGACAAAACTGCCATCCTCAGCTTCCAGGTGAAGGTGAGCAGTCCTCTTCCGAGCGGTTCGACACAGATCGACAATACGGCAACCGTCAGCGCGGGCAATGCAGCTTCACGGGAGAGCACGGTTTCCACTACGGCTCAGGCCGCGCCCATCTTGACTCTGGCCAACAGCGGCCCGGCTCAGGCAGCTTATCCCACGGCCGTGCTGACCGCACCGGCAAGCAGTTCCACAACCCTGTTTGTAAACGATACGTCCCAGTTCACGACGGGGCAGCATGTTTTGGTAGGGGGAACGACAACCTACATCACCACCATTGCCGGAGATACGATTACCGTTGCCAATGCGGTCAGCGCTTTATCGGGATCGGATGTTATCGGCGGAATCACGTATCAGATCACCTATCAGAATACTGGCGATGCCGTTGCCGCGAATACTGATTTAAGCAATCCCCTGCCGGGCGGTTCAAGCTTTGCCTGGGCAAGCGATGGTGGAGCCGATATCGCGGGAACTGTGACATGGGATATAGGCAGCCTCGATCCGGGCACGGGCGGCACAGTTCGGGTCGTGATAATTCCTGGGGCTCCCGGAACGATCACGGATGTTGCAAGCATCATTTGTGACGGCCTCGCTCCGGTTAACAGTCAGGCGGTTACAATAGCGGGCGGGCTCAAGGTGACAAAAACGACATCGAGCCCCACGATCAGCGCAGGCAGCACGGCGATTTACATCATAGAAGTTGAAAACACACTCGCTGATCCTGCAACGGGAGTTGAGGTTACCGACACCCTGCCTTCAGGTTTTACGTATGCATCGACCACCTCCATTCTTATCGATGGAGCCAATGCTACAGCAGCAACCATGCCTCTCGCGGGCGAGAGCTTACTCACGTGGAAGGACTTCAATCCTGCTACCATTCCTGGCGGGAAGAAGCTTGTCCTGACCTTTGTGGCCAACGTGGACAGCCTCACCGGCGCGGCCACATACCAAAATGAGACGGGGGCAACCTACACGAATTTTACAAACGCCCGGGCCGTCCCCTTTGATCCTTTGCAGACGACCGAGGAAGACGTCACCGTTTTGGCGAGCGGCACGGGCATCGTAGACGGCTACGTCTTTATGGACACAAATGAGAACCACACCTTCAACATAGGAGAAACCCCGCTGACCGGTGTTTCCGTGAGCATTACGGATGATACGGGCACGGCCTACGTCGAGTACACGGATTCCAGCGGCTATTTCAGCCGCGTGGTTTCCGCGGGCCAGATCACCGTCTACGTGGCCGAACCCGCGGGGAAGGTACTGGCCAGTGGTAGTACCAACCCGGCCAGCGACATCGTTCCAGGTGGAGGCACGCTGACTGTTAACACCGGCTTCGTGAACGCCTCGGGGAACATCGGTACCGTTACGGGAACGGTATTCAATGACGCCGACGGCAATCAGATCAAAGCCGCTGGTGAAAGCGGCATGGTGGGCGTGACTGTCCAGCTCTGGAATGCCGCGGGCGATACCTTGATCCGCACAGCTCTTACCGGAGTGACCGGAGTGTACGGCTTCACCAGTGTGCCGGTGGGCACATATCGCGTCTATGTCGTTCCCCCCATTGGCTATGGTGCTACGACGACCAATCCCGTGACCGGTAGCAGCGTCACAAATGGTGGCACCACCACAGTCGATTTTGGTTTTCAACATCATTCGGACGTGACAATTTCGGGTACCACGACACTGGGTGGAGTCACGCTGAGCTATGACAGCACTTCCACCACCTCGGATGGAAGCGGTAACTACTCTTTTACCGTGCCCTACAACTGGTCCGGAACGGTTACCCCCTCCAAGACCGGCTACACCTTCACACCTGCCAACAGGTCCTACAGCAGCCTGACGGCAAGTCAGACCAGCCAGAACTACACCCCCAACGCCGCGACCTATACCATTTCAGGTACCACGACACTGACGGGGGTAACGCTGAGCTACAACGACGGTGGTGCAAAGACAGCCACCTCAGGCTCGGGCGGAAGCTATTCTTTTAGCGTACCATCCGGCTGGTCGGGTACGGTAACCCCATCGCTGGCAGGGTACACCTTCACACCTCCCAGCAGGAGTTACACCAATCTGGCGGCAAATCAGATCAACCAGAACTACACCCCCAGCGCCGCCACTTACACCATTTCGGGTAGTACGACACTGACAGGGGTTACACTGAGCTACAACGACGGTGGTGCAAAGACAGCCACCTCGGGTGCGGGTGGGAGCTATTCCTTTACCGTCCCGTACAACTGGTCGGGCACGGTAACCCCATCGTTGACAGGCTATACTTTCACACCTACCAACAGAACATACAGCAATCTGGCAGCCAGCCAGACCAGTCAGGACTACACCCCCAACGCCATCAAAGGCGAGCCGACCAATCATCCCACGGGCTTCACCGCCACGGGCCAGTGCTCCAGCCGGATTGTCACGTCATGGACGGATTCCACGGGAAGTGTCGTGCCTGACGGCTACCTGGTGATGTGCAACAAAACCGGCACTTTTACCGCCCCTGTCGACGGTACGACTCAAAGCGACGATACCGACCTGTCCAACGGGAGCGGAGTGAAGAGCGTCCCGCAAGGCACGCACACCTTCACTTGGACGGGGTTGAGTGCGAGTACCAGGTATTATTTCAAGATATTCCCCTATACCAATTCGGGAAGTAACATCAACTACAAGACCAATGGAACACCGCCCACGGCCAATGCCATGACTTCGGCACCTACCACATGGACCGTCGTCAATATCAATGACAGTGGTGCGGGCTCCTTGAGATACGCCGTCGACAATTCCTGCTCGGGTGATCTGATCGTCTTCAACTTCCCGGACGGCAACAACAATCCTCACACGATCCCTCTGACGTCGGGACCACTCGACATCGACAACAAGGATCTGACCATCACGGGCACCGGGGCGGACAAGCTGACGGTAAGCGGAAACGGCAATGGATGTGCTTCATGTACCCAGTGCAGCCGTGTCTTCGTAATCACGGGAACGAGCCAGGTAAGCATTTCGGACCTGACGGTCTCGAAGGGAAAAAACAGTGCGCTCGAAGGCTCTCCGTACCTTGGGAACGGGGCGGGCATATACCTCTCCAGCGTCTCTACTCTCACGCTCACCCAGTGCACCATAACCGAGAACTGCTCGGAGCAGGGCGGCGGAGGCATATACTCCGAAGGCACACTGAACCTCGGCAAGTGCACCGTCAGCTACAACAGTGCCAAGAGTGACGGCGGAGGCATCGCCGCCACAGGCATAGTCACCCTCACAACCTCCACCGTGAGCGGCAACACCACGGACAGCGGTGGCGCTGGTATCTATGTCGGTGCCGCCGGCAATCTCACGCTCAACCAGTGCACGATATCCGCCAATAGTGCGATATTCAACAACCCTTCCATCCCCGGGAATGGAGGAGGCATCCATGCTGAATCGTCGGTATACATGAAAAATACGATTCTTGCCGCCAACGCTGTTTCCTCAAGCAGATCGGGTACGGACTGCTGGGGTACCATAGTATCCCAGGGCTATAACCTGATCGGTAACACAGGCGGCTGTACCCTACAGCCTGGTGGTGGAGGGACCGGTGATATCTTCAGCTCCAATACAGACATCCTTATCAACCCTCAGCTTTCCAGTTTGGCCAACAACGGCGGACCCACCAAGACCCATGCTATCCTTTCCGGAAGCCCCGCAAAGGATGCGGCAGATCCCTCCATTGCCGCGGGGACCGCAACCGATCAGAGGGGAGTCGAGCGTGTCAAGAATGGAGGCCACGCCCTCAGGATGGACATCGGGGCCTTTGAATACACGGTTCCCACGGTGGTTGGACTTGCCTCCTTTACGGCGAAGGGACTCGAGGATCGGGTTCTCCTCGAGTGGGTAACCATGTCGGAGCTCGATACCGTGGGCTTTGACCTTTGGAGGAAGACTGCCGGGGAGAAAGATTATTCCAGAATCACTTCCGGTATTATTCCATCCAAGGGTGATGCGCTGCACGGGGCCGGCTACCAGTACGAAGACATGGATGTCTTGCCGAAGGTAACCTATTCCTATATGCTCGAGGACATCGACTCCGCGGGAGAAGGTACCTTCCACGGACCTGTTTCCGTCACCGTCGAAGAAAAGAATTCCATCACTCTCATTTCTCCTCGGGAGGGATCGGTGCTTGGGAAAGCTGCACTTCCGAGGTTTTCCTGGGAAAACAGTGAGCTCGGCCGCTTCCGCCTCGAATTATCCAACAGCCGGGATTTCACCTCCCGGGTGGTCTCCATTCCGGAGAAGGACTGGACCGGCAAGAACTTCTGTACACCCACCACAAAGGAGTGGAAGGCCATCTGTACTCTGAGCCGAAAGGGGACTAATCTCTTCTGGCGCGTGGAAGGCGAGGACAAACAGGGGAAACAGGCTGTCTCCCAGACGTCGAGCTTTACATTGCAGTAAAACGAAAGCGACCTGCCAAAGCGATGGGGTGGGGAAGGCAAAGTCCGTCTCCACCCCGAAGCTAAAGCAGACTGTGCTTATCCACCCGCTTTTGGGCCTGGTTTGTTTCTCTTCTACAGTCTTGATTCAATCACAAAGAGCACGAAAAAATGAAGAGCATGAAGGGAAAGATTTCGGTTCTTTCTCTCTTCGTGCTCTTCGTGGCTCAAAAGAAGTTGTATGAGCTGTAAAGGCGGTATCCTGCTGAGTTATGTCGCAGTCCGTGATCGGGCTTGCACGGAGAAGGCATGGAAGCCTCCCATGCGCGATTGCGGCTCGACCGGCACCCTGGCTATAGCAACCGACTCGCGACCAGATCGCCGCCAACCGGCCACGGACCGTTGATCTTGCTGATATTCCAATAGTTACTTTATATTGACGACTTCCCAGTTGGTTTCAAACGTGTTGTCATGAAGAGTGTATGCGTAGCCCATCATCCTGCCGATCCCCGGCACCACTCCTTCCTTGACTCGCCAGTAGCAGAGGTAAATAGCCGGAACGACCTGGGGTGGATCATCTACCGTATTCTGCCACATTTCCCGCTTCTCCATGACTCGCCACAGAGTTCCGTGCTTCCTGTTGCGAACGGTCTGTCCCACCCTCGGCAGATTCTTTTGCCGCAAGATTTCCTCGTGTGTTTCTACCATGGCTAAACCTCCTGGAGGAATCCCCCCGCAGTGAAGCATAACAAACTAAAATAGTTTAAGAAATTACGATCACCTTCCCCAGTTCTCTTCGTTGCTCGATCATTGGGTGCCAGCCCAGTCATAAGAACCAATGTGGAACATAAATGATCAAAGTCAACAGTCATCCGGGCTAATTCTGTCGAACAGGAGAAAATATCAAGTTAAAAACTTGAACGTTGAGTCATGGAAAAAGTGTAAACTACCTTTGGGCTGTTATGAAGGATGCCGATTGGTCCAACGGGATTGCCTCGAGGAAAGGAGAGTGCGACTATGCCGGAGCCAGCAAGGAAGGAAGCGACATACCAGGATCTTTTCACTATCCCGGAAAATATGACCGGAGAAATTATCGACGGGGAGCTCATCGTCACACCACGACCGTCACCGAAGCATAGCAAGGCATCTTCCATCCTGGGACATAAAGTAGGGCCGTATCAGGTCGGTGAAGGAGGCGGTCCCGGGGGGTGGGTTATCCTCTACGAGGTGGAAATCAAGCTTGCAGAGGAATGCAGGCCGATAGTGCCGGATTTTTCGGGATGGAGAGTGGAAAGATTTCCGAAGGTTATTGATACCAACTGGATTTCCGTTCCTCCGGATTGGGTCTGCGAAGTTCTCTCTCCAAGAACGATCCGGTTGGATAGAATAAAGAAGATGTCCAAATATGCCAAATTCGGGGTTCGGTATGTATGGCTGATCGATCCAATCGCCATGACACTGGAAGTGTTCAAGCTCGAATCCGGCAGATGGGTCTTGCTGGACGCTTTTGAAGGAAATGCAAGAGTCCGTGCGGAGCCTTTCCAGGAAGTGGAGATCGCTCTCGATGATCTATGGCTGGAAGAGCCCGCACAGCCAACCAACTGAAGAAATAGAAGCTTGTTCCCTATAACGTATGGCGAAGGACAACCATTTGAAAAGCACATCCTTGAAAGACCTCGATTCCTATCGTTCTCAATTCCCCATTACGGAACAGTATACGTTTCTCAACCATGCCGCCGTTTCCCCCGCATCCCTGAGGGTCGTCGCCGCTGTTGAGGCTCTTTTCAAAGAATTCAGTACCTGCGGCATACGCTGCTATCCCGAATGGATGAAGCGGGTCGGGCGCACGAGGTCTCTATTTGCCGAGCTCATTCACGCCGAGCCCGATGAAATTGCCTTTGTGGGAAATACATCGGAGGGCCTCAGTATCGTTGCCGGCGGTCTCGACTGGAAGAGCGGAGATGTTGTTCTGGCTCCTTTTCCTGATTTTCCCGCCAACATCTATCCGTGGCTCAATCTCGAGCGACTTGGGGTAAAGGTGCGCTTCTATGAGAGGCATGATGGGCGTTTTGGGCCGGAGGACGTGGAAAAGGTTTTGTGCCCGGGAACGAAATTGCTCACAGTGAGCTCCGTGGACTTCGCAACGGGATTTGCCTGTGATCTGGAGGCACTTGGTGACTTCTGCCGCGGAAAGGGAATCTTCTTTTGCGTGGACGCCATCCAAAGCCTCGGCGTCATTCCCATTGACGTCAAGAAGCTGGGGATTCATTTTCTTGCCGCCGGCGGACACAAATGGCTTCTGAGCACCATGGGGATAGGCGGGCTCTATGTATCCGGAGAAGTGAGCGCACTGGTTCATCCCACGCGCGTCGGATGGAAGAGCGTCGTCGATGAAGAAGACTTCTTCCGAGTACACTTCGAGCTGAAGCCCGGCGCGCGTCGCTTCGAAACAGGCACGATGAACATAGCGGGCATTGCGGCTCTCGGGGCTGCACTCGAGCTGACACTGGAAGTGGGCGTGGAAAACATCGCCAGGAAGATCTTCGCCCTGAACGACCTCTTTTCCGAAGGCCTGAAGGAAAGAAGCCTCAAAGTCACAACCTCCCTGGTCCAAAAGGAGCGCTCCGGAATCCTCACCTTTCTTCCATCTTCCGATCCCAAGGCACTCTTCGAGCATCTGAGCAGGGAAAACGTTATGGTCTCGCTACGCGGCGAGAAAATCCGCCTCGCTCCGCATTTCTATAACAATGGGGATGACGTGGAGTCTTTCTTTCGTGCGGTGGCCGGGGCGAAGGTGAGCTGAAAGCCAGGTAAAGAAAAGGGCTGGATCCGGCACGCTGCCGGCTACATTGAAAGAAACAGGCTATATGTGAAAGCGGACAGCAGAGTGAGAACGGAGATGCTGGTGGCGGCAAGCTCAGGGTCACCGCCCAGTTCTTCCGCCATGACGTAGGTGACGGTGGCGGGAGGACCGGCAAGCAAAAGGACCGCGGGGAGGCGCAGGAAGTCGGGAACGTGAGCCGCGGCCGCCAACAGGTAACCGAAGAGCGGCAGGCAGAGCAGCTTCAGCACCCCGATGGAGATCATTTCTTTTACCATGGTACGCAGTGCCCCAAAGGACAGGCTGGCCCCGATCAGGAGCAAGGCGGTGGGAAAGGCCATGCCTGAGAGGATCTCCAGCCCCTGCCGCACAGGGCCGGGAATGGGCAGCTCCAGGGCGGAGAAGAGAATCCCCAGCAGCACGCCCAGGATGATGGGATTCTGGAAAAGGTGCTTCATCAGCACCAGTCGGCTCCGGTTTGATTCAGGGCCGCGCCCCCACTTCATGAGCGCCCAGACGGCCAAAAAGTTCTGAGCCACGATGAGGAAACTGCTCAAAATGGCCGTCGGCGCAAACGACTTTTCTCCCAAGGCGTAATAGGCTATGGCATACGACATGTATCCTATGTTTCCGTGGAAACACCCCTGAACGAACGTTCCCCGCCGGTCTTTCGGAATGTTCAGAATGCGCATGCCCGCCACCCCCAGGAGCACCACAATGACCAGAGCCGCCAGCAGACAGGCCACGGCGCTCACGTTGAAATTTGCCCGAAAGGGAGCTCGGGCAATGGTATTCAGCAGCATCGCCGGAAGGGCCACGTAGTAGACGATCTGGTTGGCCGGCTTGACGAAAGCAGAAGACAGAACATTCCTCCATCGCAGCACATAGCCCAAAAGGATAATGCTGAAGACGGGAAGTATGGTGTTGACCAGAACATGGAGCATTTGCATTTCGACTGACCTGACCCGGTTACCTTGAGCCGCGATCCGGGAGAGCCATAATCCCACTCCCCCTTTATCGGGCACATCGGAAAGATTATAGTTTCGAAGAAGCCTGTTTCACGGAGACGCACCTGCATAGGGCAAAGCCACTGAAAAAACTTGACCTTTGCGCCGAGTTCTAATACACGGAACAGGTGTTGAAATAAAGCGCAAAGATCGAAACGGAGATGAAGCATGGCAAAGAAGAGCATGGAAGACGATCAGTTGATTGAAGAGTTCGATGAAGACACCGGCCTGGAATACGACCAGGGCGACGAATTGGATTTCGCGGGAGAAGACGATATTCTTCTGGAGGAGACCGACGAGGAAGATCTCGCCCCTTCGGTTCTCTATAAGGGCGTATCGAAGCCCAAAACTGATGATGACTGGCGGCAGCTTTTGATGGAAGCAAGCCGCGAGGGTGTGCCCGAATATCGTCTGACGGATGGATACCGGGATGGGGATCTTGTCATACACCCGGCTTTTGGATTGGGAGTGGTCAGCAAGGTGATCTCGCCCAAGAAGATGGAAGTGATTTACGAAGCCAGCAAAAAACTGATGGCCATGAACATCACTTCTTCCGAATGATGGCCCCGCTTGCTCGTCTATCCCCCCGCCGGAGAGATCGGACAAGGCAAGTGCCATGTGAAATCGAGCCACGAAATACACGAAAAGGGAACAGAATAGCCTTCATCTCTGCCTTCCGAGTGCTGATCTTTTGATTCCTTTAAATTTTTTCGTGTACTTCGTGTGTTTCGTGGTTCATTTTATGCCATGGCTGTCTACACGCCCACTTTTTACGACAGGCTCCAGGGCAGATGCCAGGAATGTTCTCATCTCCTCCTTCAGGAAGGGATGGACAGCGGGATTTCCGGCTACAATGTGGCCGGTGCCAAGGTAGTCTCCTCTCCCCCAGAAATCATCCACGTATCCTCCGGCTTCCATGATCAGGAGGCCTCCCGCGGCAACATCCCAGGGAGCCAGTCCCACTTCCCAGAAGCCATCCACACGGCCTGCCGCGACGTAGGCCAGATCCAGCGCGGCGGCTCCGGCACGCCGTATCCCGCTTACCTTCTCGAAGATGCTCTTGAACGTTGCCAGGTAGGGATCGAGGACGGCTTTCGAGCGAAAGGGAAAGCCGGTGGCAATCAAGGCATATTCGAGCTTCGAAACATCGCTGATGTGTATGCGCTTCCCGTTGAGGTAAGCCCCTCCGCCTCGTCTGGCGGAAAAGAGCTCCCCGCGCAGGGGATCCAGGACAAATCCCAGGAGTGGCTCTCTATCCAGGTACAGAGCCACGGAAATGGCCACAAAAGGAAAGCCGTGAATGAAATTGGTGGTTCCGTCCAGGGGATCGATAATCCAGGTGAAGCCCGGCTGTAACGCTATCTTGGCCGATTCTTCAGCCATGATGTGGTGGTCGGGGAAGTGCTCACGAATCATGCCAATGATCAAGGCTTCGCTTTTCCGGTCCACATCGGTAACGTAGTCTGAGGGCCCCTTGTGCTCCACACCAAACATGGCACCATTGCCAATGGCTTCCCTGATGACTTCTCCCGCTTTCAAGACAGCCGCTTGCGCCACTTCTTCCATTTTCGCCGTTCGCTGTATCATCTTTTCTTTCCGGCCTCCTCAATGCATCTGCAAATCCTGGGGGGGCTGTGTGTAGACCTCGGCAGCCCGCCTTTACAGATCAGCAGAGCAAGCATGCTTTTTCCTTAGAGTCTCTCGAAAATTAAAAGTCCCTTCTTCCATCGTTGAAGGGGTCTTTTTTCATTGATCTTCCCGTTCGAATTGGGCTAGTTTTCTTCACGTCACAGATGCCTTGCACTTTTGAGTCCCTGCGCCGGGAAGTGCAATCCCTGTGCTGTTCCACGTGAAAAATCATGTGGAATGCTCGTCCCCGTGACCGTTTTCCGCCGGTCAGCGCCGGCGCCTAAAGGTAACCCACACGGAATTCAACAGCAACCCGAAGATAGGATTCCTCATAATGAAAATCGATGTACATACTCACATTTTCCCACCCGAAATCGTACGGGAGCGGAACCGTTTCTTTCCCGGAGAGCCCATTTTCAAGCTTCTCTATGATTCTCCCAAGGCCAGGCTGGCTACCGCCGAAACCCTTCTCCAAGCCATGGACGAAGAAGGCGTGGATCGCGCCGTGGTTTTCGGCTTTCCATGGGAAAGCCCCGAAGTGACCGCCAGACACAATGACTATGTGCTGGAAGCCGCATCGAAGCACTCTCCACGCCTTATCCCCCTCGCATGCATGAATCCTCTTGGAGAGGCCGCCTTGAAGGAGGCACAACGATGCCTTTCCGCGGGAGCCCGCGGTCTCGGCGAACTGGCCCTCTATGGCGCCTGTGACGTTGATGAAGCTTTGAAACGGTATCAGGATCTGATCGAATGCTGCAGGTCTTCCCAAGGTATTTTGCTGATCCATGCCAATGAGCCGGTCGGTCACTGGTATCCCGGCAAGTCGCCCCTGGGACTGGATTTCTATTACGCCCTGGCCAAACAGGCGGCAGGAATGCCCCTCATCCTCGCCCACTGGGGAGGCGGTCTATGTTTTTACGAAATGCTCAGAAAGGATGCGCCCGAAGTCCTGGCCAGGGTTTACTACGATACCGCCGCCTCCCCCTTCCTCTATCGACCCGATATGTACGTTCATATGACGCGAGTCCTCGGCCCCGAAAAGATCCTCTTCGGAAGTGATTATCCCTTGCTTAGACCTCAACGCTACTTCCAGGAAATGACGAATGCGGGCCTTACACCTCAAGAGCTCGATGCTATTTCCGGACGAAATGCGGCACGTCTGTTAGGAATTGAGTGAATACGTGAGCAAAAGAAGCTTTCAGCAGACTCGCTAAATCCCAAGGCTCTTTCCGGGCTTCCGGGGGCTCCTTTGAGGTCTGACACTGTAACGCAGTGTTATTGAGAGCTCGGGGCGTTCATCCGTTTACCGATATGAGCGACAAACAAAAGGAGTGCGCAATGCGTCGATGCAGCTTAGCATTACTGATGTTTCTGACCCTTTGGCTTCTTGGTGGCTGTGCAATGGTCAAGCTGCGCAAAGATGTACAGTTCTCAAAAGATTCCTGCCTGCTATTTGGTGAAGTCTTCGGCCAATCACCGTTGAAAAAGCCTATCGTGGTAGTTGCCTACGCCCTCGAGGACAATAAAGTCATTATTGGGGATTATGCCGTGTTGTCCGAGCCGGATCCCTATGAGCTTCTGGTCTGTCCGGGACGCTATCGCATTTTTGCCTTCGAGGATGCCAACGGCAATCTGGCCTATGATGATGGAGAATGGGCAGGGCATTATGGAAAGCCGGAAATTCTCCTGCCGCAGCCGGGAGGGGTTGAGTGGGGGCTCGATCTGGTGATATCCGGGAAGCGTGACCCCAATGCTCCATCCCTGGCCGACGCCCTGTTGATGTATTCGGAAGGCCGGAAAAAACCGCCCATTTCGGCGGGTGAGATCGCTGATCTGGATGATCCGGCCTTCTCGGAGGAACAGGGTAAAAAAGGATTCTGGGCGCCGCTGGATTCCTTCAAGCTCACCGGGTGCAATATCTATTTCCTCGAACCTTACGATCCGAAAAAAATACCTCTGCTGTTGGTCCATGGCGCCGCAGGCTCTCCCCAGGACTGGCGGTATTTCATCAAATCCATAGATCGTTCCCGTTACCAGCCATGGATTTTCCATTATCCCTCCGGAGCCCGGCTGAAAACGGCGTCATTGTTCCTGCGCAAGAAATTGTACGATCTGGATCGAAAATATAACTTGGAGCAGGTCTTCGTCGTGGCGCACAGCATGGGTGGGCTGGTGACCAGGTCCGCCCTGATAGAGAAGGATCAGCACAACCGGGCGGTGAAGCTCTTCATTTCCATTTCGACGCCATGGGGGGGAGAGCCATTGGCCAAAGTAGGCCTGAACAACGCGCCCGCCGCGATTCCGAGCTGGAAGGACATGGTGCCCGACAGCGATTTCATACGAGAGACTTTCGCCACGAAGCTCCCCGATACGATGAGATATTACCTTTTCTTCGGCCACAAGGGTGGTGGAAGCATCTTCAGGCAGAACAATGACAACGCCGTGACGCTGGAAAGCATGCTCGACCCTCGAGCACAGGCTGAAGCGCTCAAAGTGACGGGCTTTAACGAGGATCACATCAGTATTCTCAACAGTGCGGAAGTTTTCGCGGAGTATAAGGCACTCATGGAATCGACGGAGGCTAACCTAAAAAAAACCATTTCCTCCAGCCGTGGCTACGTCGATATCAGGCACGGCTTTCTCCCGCCGGATGTGAAGATTCCCCTTCAAATGTCGTTTGTGCTCGTTCCAGCGAAAGGTGATGAGCACGAAACGCAGCTCAAGGTTAATCCTTCCCTTTCACAGCAGGAAACCGGGGCTGTGAGGCCCGGCGAGTATGAAGCCAGCCTCTGTGCCCTTGGATTTAAAACCGAACCGGTGAGCCACCCCCTTTCCGTCAAGGCCGGCAAGATCAGCGAGATAAGCTATACCTTAAGCCCGCAAGGCATGGTTGCCGGTGTGATCACCGCGGCGGCGGGTGATGACAGTTACTGGGGCTTCCTTCCGATGTTGTCGAAAGATGTTGCGGTCCGTGCCGTCAATCTTGTCGGAACTGACACCGAGCGTACGCTCAGGCGCGGGAAGGATATGAATGACAGAGAGAAGCTCAAGGCTTTTCTTTCTTCAAAAGATCTTTTAACCAAGGATGGATTCGCTTTTTTCGATCTTGCCGCCGGAGAGTACAGTCTGTCAATAGAGGCGGACGGCTACAAGACCTATACGACAAAGATCAGTGTTCGACCGGGCGAATTTACTCCGCCACCACCGTTCAGGCTTATCAGGAAATAGGAAAGAGGCATACTAACTGATCGTTCGTCCTTGGTTATTACCGGCTTCCTCTTATTTTTTTTACTCATACACCCCTCCTGTTAGAGCCAAGGAAGCCCGGCGGGAGTACCGGGCTTCCTTGGCTCCGTTGATCAGGCGGCGTTTATCCCTGGAAATCGTTGACAGCTATTTCAACCGTTTTGCCATTTCATAGACATCATCCCGGTCGCCGGCTTTGCGGATACCAACGGTGTATTCCCGCTTGGAATGGCACACCTTGCTGGATCAACTCTCCGCTTCCGGCTGATTGGCCAAAATCGAGTTATTAGAGACCCTGGAATTATCCGAAGATCCAGCCCCGCTCGACTATCCAGTTAAAAATCTTTCCGAAGAAGGGCACCTCGGCTCGAAGTGCTCCATGAGGGCATACTTCGAGGCAGCAGTAGCATCGAATACATTTGTCGTAGTCGAACGTCAATTTCCCGCTATCGTGTGAGATAGCTTTGACGGGACAGTATTGCCAGCATTCTCCGCAGGTTTTGCAGAGGGTGCTCACGGGAACGGGCCTCTGAACGAGGTGCTTGCGCATCAGGCCGTGGGTGAACTGGGGACCGAAGAAAAGAGTGATGATTTCCGGGAATTGGAAATCCGGTACCTGGACGGTATCTCCTTCCACCTCCACAGGGCCGTTCACCATCCCCAGGTTGGCGGCGGCCTGGTTGGTCAGCATCCTGTCGGGGTCGATGCCAAGCATTCGGCAGGCTGCAATATCCACGGCGACCGGATTGTCGCTGCCCATGAGAACGCCGATGTGCCTGGGAATGCCGCCTTTTCCCGGTCCCGGTCCTTCCATGGCCAGAATGCCGTCGAGTACCGTGAAGGTTGGCTTGATGGCCCGGCAGATCTTTGTGAGCATCAAAGCGAACAGCTCCCGGTCTACACCTGCTCTCAGGTGCCACTCGGGCTTTCGGAGGCCTACGATGCAGCCGAAGAGGTTCTTTACGCCCAGGGTCAGGAGCATCTGGCTGTGAGTCTTGAGCTTCGGAAGATTGATGATAGCGTCCGCCTTCATGGCGTCTTCAGAGATTTCTATATGATGAAAGGGCTCTCCCACATCGACCGACATCGAATCCCGGAACGGTTTGAGCTCGACGTCCAGTCCTTCCAGGGCACTCTTGAGACCGCTCTCCTTGAGCACTCTTTCGAAAGACCCCATCGCGGGGCTGTCCGCAACCAGAGGCTTCGCTCCTTTAGCGAGCACATATTCGACCGCGGCCTTGACCACCAGCGGATGAGTCACGACGGCCTTATCGGGAGAGGCGGGTGCCAGCAGGTTGGGCTTGATGAGTACCCGGTTGTTGGCGGTAATGAGGCTTCCCCCGATAGCGTCCATGATTTCAAAGAACTTGGGCTTGAGGCTTTCATAATCGTACTCGACTTTCCTGGAAATAACCCTGGGCATGCTCATCTCTCATTGTAATCGGTTGATGACTCGTTATTGGACCTGTAAGCTTTATCAAACAATCCGGTAGCGCGGGTCCTCGATGTGCTCTCCTCGGCAGCGAGGGCAGCGACCTGGCTTGGTGACCCGTTTTCTGTCCTCGAACACATATCCGCATTCCATACAATGCGCGGGAGTTACGGGCAGTTTCTTCTTATGTGTCCCGGCGGTATGCTGAATATGGGAAATATGATCATACACTTCTTTCTCACGGATTCCCAGCATTTGTGAGAGATTCATAGAACTCCGATATAAGGAATTGCGCGAGTCATAGCTCGGTAGTGGACATTGTATCTTCCCGGTCAAGCTGGGAGAAGACGGACTCCGGCCGTGGATCGGCCCATGAGCCGGGTCTGTTCTTCCAAGATTACCGCCAAAGCCCGCGTACGACCTGTCCTTCCATCACGGTTGCGCCTTGGACCCCGATAATTAAAGTTAGAGGATGAGCTGTGAAGGATGCTCAGGTTTGGGGCTGGGGAAAGCGATTGCCGCTTGCTCTCGTTTCCTTGCGGGGACACGTTTTTTCCATGCAGAAGCGGAAATGCCATACCAGCCCGAGCGTATTGATTCTTGAAAAATGTCGGGCATAACCTTTGTTCAGCAAGGATTCGATGCGGACAAGAGGTTGTTCAATCTTTAAAGTGGAGTATTCCGTATAGGGGAGGTCGAAAAAAGATGGCCAAAATAGCTATATTGATCACTAACCTTTTTGAGGATTCCGAGTATACCAAGCCTGCGGAAGCGTTCAGGAACGCAGGACATGAGCTTGTTCATATAGGGTTCAAGGCCGGGGATACCGTCAAGGGAAAGAAGGTGAATACCCCGGTGACCATAGATCTGGCCGGAAAGGACGCTTTGCCGGAAGACTACGACGCTCTCTTGATTCCGGGCGGATATTCTCCTGACCAGCTCAGGGTCGATGAAGACATCGTCGAATTCACCAGGGATTTCGTTCAAAGCGGAAAGCCGGTTTTCGCCATCTGCCACGCACCACAGCTCCTCATCACCGCCCGGGTGCTCGACGGATGCAGGATGACGGGGTACAAGTCCCTCATCCAGGACATCAAGAATGCCGGAGCGGAATATATCGACCAGGAAGTGGTGGAAGACGGTAATCTGGTTACCAGTCGTGAGCCCAAAGACCTTCCTGCCTTCATCGACGCTTCCTTGAGGAAGCTCGAAGAGTGCTGCGCGGGTAGGCCTCAGGAGCGAAAAGCGGCTTAGAAGACGTTATTGCGAATAAGGACTAAGTTGGCGTTTGTACCGAAGTATCGAAGATACGAACGCTAACTTGTCCTTATTGGCAATAACGTCTATTGAGCTGGGGGCTTCAATCCGCTCCTCGCTTCTTACGCAACAGTTTCATCGACACAAAAGAATTCCTTTTCGATCACTCCCTCAGCAAGATACTCGATCCCGCGAAGTTCTCGTGACCACCTGATCCCGCCCCCCGGCTTTGGCAGCGTAGAGCGCTTCGTCCGCAAGCTCTATGAGCGCCTCGGGGCTCGTGCTCCTCCCCGGGATCACACCGGAAGCTCCCATGCTGAGTGTCACATGATCGGCCGCCGTAGACCGGGAATGAGGAATGGCGAGGCGGTTAATCTCCCTTCGCAGGGATTCCGCCACCTGGAGGGCTCCTTCTATATCGGTATTGGGCAGGATCAGGGCGAATTCCTCACCACCGTAGCGGGCTGCCAGATCCGCGGGACGTCGGGCGCAGGCGCTGATGGCTGCGGCAATGGAGCGCAGGCAGTCGTCTCCTGCCTGGTGGCCGTAGGTATCGTTGAAGAGCTTGAAGTGATCCACATCGCAGAGAATGAAGGAAAGAGGGGAGCTGTCGCGGCATGAGCGGCTCCATTCCTGCTCCAGGTATTCGTCGAACCTGCGGCGGTTGGCTATCTGGGTGAGTCCGTCCAGTTTGGCCAGGCACTGGAGTTCCATCATGGCCTTTTCCAGGGATGCGGTCCGTTCGGCGGCCTTTTCCTCCAGCGTGTGCGAATAGTCCTCCAGGCGTTCATAAAGCTTTGCATTCTCGATGGAGATGGCCGCCTGGGCGCACAGGAGCTCGAGGGTTCGAAGGCGGTCCTCGGTGAAGGCATCCGGTGTGAGGTTGTTTTCCATGTAGAGCACCCCAACCATGCTGCCCTGGCGGATCAGGGGCAGGCACAAAATGGATTGAGGCGAAGCTTTGGCAATGTAGGGATCTTCCGTGAAGCGGCTGTCCCGGGAGGCATCCTCGAGGATAAGGCTCTCACCGGTTCGGGCTGCATAGCGGATGATGGATGCCGGAAAGTCCGGGCAGCTTTCCACTGGGCGAGATTGCAGCACCAGTGCGTCTTCTCTTCCGACCCAGCCTTCCGCCTCGATGAGGAGCAGGCCTTCTGAATTGATAGCCAGGAGCCCTCTTTGTGCTCCGGCATTTTCGATGGCAATCAGGATGAGACGGCTCAGGAGCCGGGCGAGGGTGATCTCGCTGGAGATGGCCTGGGATGCTTTCAAAATAGAGGCGAGATCCAAAGTGTCATCGTCGGTGCCGGGAGGAGTGGACAGGGTGCTCAACATCCCGAGAGGAGTCGTCTCCGGAGCGGAGGGATGGGACCTTCCGGAGAGCAAAGAGCCGTAGGCTTCATCCAGGTCTCGGACCTTGGCCGAGGCTCCCCATCTTCCGTAGAGGTAGCGGGCCTCGGAAAGGTAGGCTCCCGCGACCGTCTTCTTCCCCCTTCCTAAGTAGAACAGGGCCGCACGCTCATTGGCCATGGCCTGTTCGTTGATGTACCCCTCCTTCCCTGCAACCTCGATGGCCTCATCGAAGGCGCCGGATGCCCGCTCGTTGCGGCCGAGAACCGCGGCCCGCCCGGCTTCCACCAGGGCGAGCTTGTGCAGGTAGTTGGCCGGAGCCCAGTCCGCCCATTTCTTCATACGCCCGAGGTTTCTATCCACTCGCTTGAGAATCGCCCGGCGCTCGCCTCGTGTGGATTCTGAATAAACTCCCAATTGGGCCAGGGAATCGTAAAAGAGATAGAACCGCAGAAGCAGATTACTTCCCACCTTGCTGATGGCACTCTCCATGAGCTTTTCAACTTCGCGGGAGCTTTCGATGGCCTCGGGGTAGGAATTGAAAAGACAGGCCAGAATGAGCTTGCTCGAATGAAGACGCAGGAGAATAGGAAAATCCGTCACGCCATCACCCTCTACCCTTTGTTCTTCATTGAAAGCCGATCCGATGAGGGAAACCGGATTTTCGGATTCTCCCGTGAGGTTGATCAGGACCTGCCGGTAGAGCGCCATGATTCGGAGCGGCTTTGCCAGCTTCAGATTAGCGAGGTCGTCGTCGTAGAGGGCGAGGTCCCGCGTGAGCACCCTCAGATCCCAGCCGGTGAGCAGCATATGGTCCACGCGCATGATGGCCTCATAGGAAGCGTGGAGCAAGTCGCCGCATTCGAGGGCTTCCTGATAGAGCTTCTGCAAAGGGAGGATCGTCTCCGCTGCATGGTCTTTCAAGTGCTTTATGAAAACATTGGAAATATGGCCCACATGCAGGCGGGTGGCTCTATCTCCGAAGCGGTTGAGCAACCGCTCACAGATTCCGACGAAGCGAAACGCCTTCTCGTGGCTTCCCGCCAATCCGAGCAGAATGACGGCGTAAGCCATACAGGCATAGGCCAGGGAGCCGGCGGCTCCGTGCTTCAGGGAAAGAGCGATAGCCTTGATGGCCACCAAAGGAGCCAGCAGGGGAGAGGCGAAGCGAATAGCCGGCCCGATCCTCTCTCCGATGCGAAAAGCCGCAAGGTACCGCGGATCGGTCATCTCCGGAAGGTCGCCCAGGTCCTCGAGGCGCTTGCCCATCAAAGAGAGCTCCAGCTTGAGCCACTCCCAGAGGATGTGAATCTTTCGAGGCTTTCGGGGCAGAGGAAATCCGAGCGCCTCCAGTACGGGAAGAGCGAAGTCCAGGGACTCGGCAAGCCTGTTTTGCACCGCATAGGCCTGGATCTTGATCTCATAGACTCGCGTCTTGTCGAGCAGCGTGCCGGCATGCCGGAGAGCCACCTCCACGAGTCGCTCCATCTCCGCATAGTCCGTGCAAAGGGAGGCCGCCTCAGCCCCATGGATATGCAGATCCAGGGCCAGCTCAGGCTCTTCTTCCCAGCACCGCTTTCCCAGAAGATCCATTCCGGCCTTAAAATACCCGAAAGTACGCTCGAAAGCCGCCGAGGACCGTGCCCTTTGCCCGGCCTCGAGGTTGAGCCGTGCCAGGTCGAGCCTCTCCCGCCGGGTATCCATGAGATCTGCTCCCAGGTTGAGATGGGCCACGATCTCAAAGAGCCTCTCCTCCTGTTGGGAAGGCGGCAAGGAGCTGCGCAGCGAACGGCCCGCCTCCAGGTGTACCTCTTTTCGCGCCTCTTCGGGGATGAGCGAATAGGCCGCCTGCTGGACCCGGTCATGAGCAAACCGGTATTGAGCGCTAAGGCCGAAATCCAGCGGCCCGCCTGCTTCCAGCTCTGCTGCCCGGTGCCCCTTTCCCACGGGGAAGACCAGGCACTGCGCAATGAGCCCGCCAAGGCAGGAGACGATCTCACGCTCCGGCTGCCTGGATACGATCACAAGTGTTTTCAAATCAAAGTGGTTTCCGATACAAGACGAGAGCTTCAAGACCTCCCGCGCCCGAGCCCCGAGCCCGTGGATTCTTTCCAGAAGCAGCTCGGCAATCCCACCCGAGGCTTTGAGCTCCTCGATCCCCTCATGATCCCATATCCAGCCCCGCCGCTCGTGATCGAAGACGAGAAGTCCGCTCCGGTGGATCGATTTCAGAAGCTCGGCGGCAAAGAACGGATTGCCGCCGGTTTTGGCGAAGACCAGCCCGGCCAGCGGGAGCGTCTCCCGGGGAGAGCGGTTGAGCGTCTCCGAAATGAGGCGGTTTGTATCCTGCAAATTCAGCGGTGAGAGTACGATCGAAGTGATGCCCGCGCCGCCCTTTCGAGCCTCATCGAGCATGAGAGACAACGGGTGGGTGAGACTCACCTCATTGTCCCGGTAAGCTCCGATGATCAGAAGATTTCGTATGGGAGCTCCCGTCAGGAGAAGCTCCAGGAGGCCCAGGGAAGCTCCATCGGCCCACTGGAGGTCGTCCAGAAAGATCACCAGGGGATGCTCCGGTCGGGCAAAGACACCGATAAGCTTTCTAAAGCTCAGATGAAACCGGTTTTGGGCTTCGACGGGATCGAGAGCGGGCGGCTCGGGCTGAGGTCCCGTGATGAGCCCGAGCTCGGGGATGGCCTGGATCATCACGCCGAGGGTGGAGCCGAGAGACCCGAGAAGATCCCGGCACCATCCATGGAGCTCCGCTTCGCTCTCCGCCAGGAGCAAATGGATCATCCGCCGCAGGGCTCCAAGGATGGCACTGTAAGGAATGCCGCGCTGGAGCTGGTCGAATTTACCCGAAATAAAATAGCCCCGCCTCCGGGTAAGGGGCTTATAGATCTCATGGACGAGCGAGCTCTTTCCGATGCCCGAATAACCTGAAACCAGCAGAAGCTCGCTCCTCGCGCCATTCTTGCCCACCTCGGTTGAAGCCGCCAGATCGAAAACGGCCCGCAAGGTCTCGATTTCCCGCTCTCTGCCATAGAGCTTCCGAGGAATTTCAAAGCGCTCCGAAAAATCCTCCGCACCCGGAGAAAACCGCTCCACCCTGCCGCTCAGCCGAAGCTGCTCCAGGCACCGCATGAGGTCCGCCCAAATCCCTCTTGCGCTCTGGTAGCGCTCCTCGGGGGTTTTCTTCAAAAGCTTCAGGACCAGAATCGAGACCATCTCAGGGATGTTTTTATCGATCCCATGGGGCGGCTCCGGCTCCAGAGCGATATGGCAATGGAGCAGCTCCAGCGGGTCACGGGCATGGAAAGGGGGCCTTCCCGTGAGAAGCTCGTAGAGAGTGGCCCCAAAAGAGTAAAAATCGCAGCGGTAGTCGAGGGCACGGTTCATCCGGCCCGTCTGCTCGGGAGAGAGATAAGCCAGGGTTCCTTCGAGAGCGCCTGGAGCTTCGACGGCGGCCTCTTCCCGGCAGAGCCTGGTGGCGATGCCGAAATCGATCAGTTTGAGCCGCTCCGTGTGCGGGTTCCAGACCAGGTTGGAAGGATTGACGTCTTTATGGATGATCCCCGCTGAATGGATCTGGCGCAGGCTCTCCGCGGTTCGCGCTCCCACGTCGAGGCATTCCTCGAGACTGAGCCGTCTCTCCCGGGTCAGCACCTGCAGGGATTCCCCGCCGAAGTCCTCGGTCACAATGGCAAAGGTATTTCCGAGCCGCTCCATCCCGAGAGCCTCGATGGCGCCCTCGAGACCATGGGAGCGTGTGATCTCGTATTCCTGCCGGTAGCGGAGAAGCTCTTCCCGCGAAGGGTGATTGTCCTTCAACACCTTGAGGACAACGGCCCGCTCCTCTTCCTGTTCTTCTCTTCGAGCACGATAGACCAGGGAGGTAGTGCTTTCGTAAATCTTGGAGGTGATCCGGTAGCCCGGAAGATCGATCATGGATCATGACCTTCTACCGACATTGAGCAGGGGTCAGGAGTAAGAAGTTCGATAAATGCTGCAAACATTTTCTCCAAAGAAACGCAGGATTTTTCTTTTGAGATCCGTAAGTCCCTCGATAAGGGTATGAACTTGATCCTGGAAGCTGAAAGTGACACGGTGGATGCCCTCGAGCATCTGAAAGATCCATCGT
>Ga0074199_1000735_pt1 | contig 42184 bp, 41 predicted proteins | sample EPASupsiteSAE347_FD_64528 | JGI IMG/M metagenome (GOLD analysis project Ga0074199, IMG submission 64528) | Bioremediated contaminated groundwater from EPA Superfund site, New Mexico - Sample SAE3-47 | ecosystem: Environmental > Aquatic > Deep subsurface > Groundwater > Contaminated ... | reverse complement strand
TGACAGGATTAACAGGATTAACAGGATAGGTTTTTTACATTTTATCCTGTTAATCCTGTTAATCCTGTCTAATTATTGGATGGGCTCGATAACAGGCAATTTTTAAAAAAGTCCATAGTTACTAAATAGTACTATGAATTTTCACTAAACGAGTTCAATAACCAGTAGCTTTAGACTTGCAGATTATGTTTTTGTTAGTAAATTTCACTTCATAGTTACTAAACATTCCGATATTCAGGATAAACAAGAATCTCAAAGCGACAGGGATTAAACTTGGAGTTTTAGTTAATTTCAGCAGAGAAAGAAATACAGTGGACATTGAACGGATACCAAATTTAATTTAACTTTTTTCTTTGTCATTCGTTTATGTTTGTAGTGTATATACACTACAGAACTTTTTGCCTTAAAGGAAGAGGCTATATTGGGGCTGAGCCTACGGCTTTTTCATAAAAAAATAGGATGGTATTTTGAGAAATTACAGGACTAACTTGGCGCTATGGAAATTTAACGCGTGTGTTCCAGTAAAATATTTATCCACCCTACTTCTATACTAACCGCGGATTCATGCATAGAAAATCAGGGATCGACATTTTAGGCAACGTCCCATGGGGCACGCACTTCTGTCAGTTTTACCAGACAAGAGAAGATTTGGTCGATATTCTTGTACCCTATTTCAAAGCAGGATTGGAGAACAATGAGTTCTGCATGTGGGTCACTTCTGAGCCTCTTACTGAAGAAAAAGCCAGAGAATCGATGAGAAAAGCAATGCCGGATTTCGATGAATATCTGAGAAGAGGGCAAATAGAGATCATCCCGTATACCGGGTGGTATCTCAAAAACGATAATTTCGATCATGAAAGAGCTCTCAACGGCTGGCTTGAAAAGCTAAACTATGCCCTGGAGAGAGGCTATGACGGTTTGAGATTGACGGGGAACACTTTCTGGCTCGAAAATTATCTCTGGAGGGATTTTGCTGATTACGAGGAGGAAGTGAACAATGTCATCGGCAAATATAAGATGCTGGCTATATGCACCTATTCCCTTGATAAATTCGGAGCAAATGAGATCCTGGATGTAATGAACACGCATCAATTTGCTCTCATCAAGCGTGATGGCGCATGGAAACTTATAGAAAGTTCCGAACTCAGGGAAGCAAGGCAGGCACTGCGGGCTGAAACAGCAAAGCGCAGGCAGGCTGAGGAAGCACTGCGGGAGAGCGAGAAGCGGTTCCGTTTACTGGTAGCGGGAGTGAAAGATTATGCAATTTATATGCTTGATCCTTATGGATACGTTGTTAACTGGAACGAAGGGGCGAAAAACATCAAAGGTTATGATGCAGAAGAAATAGTTGGCAAGCATTTTTCCCTGTTATATACGAGGGAGGATGTAGATGCGGGTAAGCCGGAACATGAACTTCAAGCAGCCCTGTCCGAGGGACGATATGAAGATGAAGGCTTGCGTGTACGAAAGGACGGCTCAATATTCTCAGCCAGTGTGATCATATCACCGATAATGGATGAAGATGGGAGTTTAATGGGCTTCACTAAAATAGCACGGGACATCACCGAGCGAAAGAATATCGAAGAGACGCTGCGGGAAAGCGAGCAGCGCTACGCCACCACCCTGGCGAGCATCGGCGATGCGGTCATTTCCACAGATGCCGAAGGCAGGATCACTTTCATGAACTCAGTGGCTGAGGCATTGACCGGCTGGACGCTCGCTCTGGCTTTGACAAGACCGGTGACTGATGTATTCAACATCATCAATGAGTACACCCGCAGGAAAGCTGATAACCCTGTCCCCAGGGTGCTAAAGGAAGGGACGATAACCGGTCTTGCCAATCACACTGTCCTGGTGAGGAAGGACGGAACTCTAGTCCCAATAGGCGACAGCGGTTCACCGATAAGAGACCGGGACGGCAAGACCATGGGCGCAGTGCTCGTCTTCCGCGACATCACCGGGCGCAGGCGGGCGGAGGAGGAGCTGCGCAAAGCGCATGACTGTTTAGAAACAAGAGTTCAGGAAAGAACCGCAGACCTGGAAGAAGCCAGTAAAGCATCGCAGGAGAGCGAAGCCAGATACAGAGAACTTGCTGAAAGCATAGGTGAAGTCTTCTATGCGATGGATAAAGATCTAAGATATACTTACTGGAATAACGCATCTGAACAACTTACAGGGATTCTGGCAAAAAATGCTATTGGGAAATCTCTTTTTGAACTTTTCCCTGAGCTAAAAGGTTCAAGAGCGGAGAAGCTGTACAGAGAGGTATTAAAGACCCAGCAGCCCCAGCGTTTTGTGAGTAAGTATCATGTTAGCGGTAAGGACCTCTTTTTTGAGATCAACGCCTATCCCTCCAAGTTTGGCATCTCTATTATCGCCAAAGATATCACCGAGCGAAAGCGTGCAGAGGAGCAGCTCAAAGAATCTCTTAAGGAAAAAGAGGTACTTTTAAAGGAGGTTCACCACAGGGTCAAGAACAATATGCAGGTCATCTCAAGTCTGCTGATGCTCCAGGAAGATTTGAGTGAGGATGGAAAGATCATTGAGATGCTTAAAGACAGCCAGAACAGGATATCATCCATGGCCCTTATTCATGAGAGACTTTACCGTTCCCATAACTTATCAAAAGTCTATCTCAAAGAATATATTGATGACCTGGTAAGCGGCCTGTTCCAGTCTTACGGGGTAAGCGAGAGCAGGGTTGCATTAAATATAAATATAGAGAATGTTTTGCTCGGGATCGATTCCGCCATCCCATGCGGACTGGTGATCAATGAACTGGTTTCAAATTCTTTAAAACACGCGTTCCCTGATGACAAAAACGGTGAGATCAAAATATCCCTTCGTTTAACAGATGAGAATATGATCGAACTTGTGGTCGGCGATAATGGTGTCGGCATCCCGGAAGATATAGATCACAGAAAAACCCAGTCTCTGGGTCTGTACCTGGTCACACTGTTAGTGGAAAACCAGCTCCACGGCGAGATCACACTGAACAGGGACAGAGGAGCTGAATTCCTGATCAAATTCAGAGGAGTGAAATAAAACGAAACATTAAAGAATAGTTATGCGTTGTAAATGATATCAAGCCGTTAGACTCCATAATCAACTTCAGTGGATCAGGCGCATGATAAAAGATAAAACCCCGTCCGTCTATCATTCCCCCTATCGATTACTTATAATACTGGTTCTTTCGATTTTCATCACAGAAGCCTCTATAATGATATTCCTGTCTCTACTACCGACTTTTCCCCTCTGGCTGGAAGTGTTCATCGATTCTGCTCTTCTTGTTGCTCTTCTTTCCCCTGTGCTTTATTTTTTCCTTATCCATCCGCTTGTCACGCATATAGCGGAGCGCAGGCGGGCAGAGGAAGAGCTGCGCAGAGAAAGGGACTTCAGTTTAAGCGTGATCCAGGCATCTCCTATATTTTTTGTCGCTATCGACCCCGACGGTAAAGTTTTGATGATGAACGAAGCGATGCTTCAAGCGCTTGGATATACAGCAGATGAAGTTCTTGGTAAAGATTATCTCTCTAATTTCATTCCTGAGCCTGAACGTGATATACTGTCCGGGGTCTTTAAAAAGCTTATAAAGCTGAGCAAGCCGTCACTGAATGAAAACCATGTACTTACGAAGGATGGAAGAGAATTCCTTGTTGAGTGGCATGGAAGGCCGGTATTTAAAGAAAATGGGGATTTTGATTATCTCTTTGGTCTGGGGATTGATGTAACCGAGAACAGACGCGCTGAGGAGGAACTTCGGGAGAGCGAGGAGCGCTACCGCAAGCTGGTTGAGCTCTCCCCTGATGCCATCGCTGTGCACAGCGATGGCAGGATCGTTTTCGTTAATACTGCAGGGTTAAGACTGTTCGGCGCAGCATACCCGGAGCAGCTCGTCGGGAAAGAAATAATGGAGGTCGTGCACCCGGATTACCGTGAAGTTGTCAGAGAGCGGGTTCGTCAGATGAGAGAAGAAGGAAAGATAGTACCCCTCATTGAGGAGAAATTCGTCAGGCTCGACGGCTCTGCCATTGACGTTGAGGTGGCGGCTATGCCTCTTGCCTATCAGGGCAAACCTGCGATACAGGTGGTCATCCGCGACATCACGGAGCGAAAGCGTGCAGAGGAGCAGCTCAAAGAATCCCTTAAAGAAAAAGAGGTACTTTTAAAGGAGGTTCATCACCGGGTTAAGAACAATATGCAGATCATCTCAGGTCTGCTGATGTTCCAGGAAGATCTGACTGAGGATGGAAAGATCATTGAGGTGCTTAAAGACAGCCAGAGCAGGATATTATCCATGGCTCTTATTCATGAGAGACTTTACCAATCCGGGAACTTATCAAAAATCGATCTCCAGGAATATATTGATGATCTGGTAAGGGGTCTATTCGAGTTTTATGGAGTGAGCGAGAGCAGGGTTGCATTAAACATGAATTTAGAGAATGTTTCGCTCGGTATTGATTCTGCTATTCCCTTCGGACTGGTGGTCAATGAACTGGTTTCAAATTCTTTAAAATACGCTTTCCCTGGGGACAAAAGCGGCGAGATCAAAATATTCCTTCGTTTAGCGGATGAGAATATGATCGAACTTGTGGTCGGCGATAATGGTATCGGCATCCCGGAAGATATAGATCACAGAAAAACCCGGTCCCTGGGCCTGTACCTGGTCACACTGTTAGTGGAAAACCAGCTACACGGCGAGATCACGCTGAAGCGGGAGAGAGGAGCAGAATTCCTGATCAAATTCAGGGGAACGAAGTGAAGCCGTGTACTTCTCATTTAAAGTCACCTGTATAAGTATGAGTTCGAAATATCCAGTATAACCTGCGCTCTATACCCCGGGAATTTTTTTATTAATTGCTGTTTTAATTCGTTCCCTTTATCCACACTCTCAAATATTTTTTTAGCGTATTCCAGGTATGCGATGTTCCTGTCGAATACCGACATGTCGTTTGTCTCTCCATGTCCTACGAGTACGGTATCGTAACCTTTGCGATTCTTCAGGTCTTTTAGAACTCTTATCCAGTTATCAAATGCTTTCTGCCCTGTGAACAGGTGAACATTATTGAAGGCAATATCCTGTACAATCATGGTAGCTACTGCAGGAAGTTTGATCAATAACTGAACACCCGCTTCAGCGTCATCTACCTTCTCGAATTCATACTCCAACCCATCTATATTCTCCACGCCGCCTTTGATCTCATACTCAGGTAAGATGACCCTTGTGGTTACCGCATTGCCGAATAATTTTTGTTCGGCATTTATGAATGTCCCGCCGAATTTTTCTATTTCCTCCTTTGTCTCTGCAAGAGAATAGATAGGTAACCTTTCAAAATATTCAAGGCCGAACCAGTGGTCAGGGTGGGAGTGAGTTATGATGACCCTGTCTATTGGTTTCCCCAGGCTTTCGCCGTATTCCTTCGCCTCTTTTGCATGCTCCCTCAATAGCTGCGTGTCCACCATGACAAGCCTGTTTTTTGTCTCGATTATGTGCGAGTTCACAAAAATCCCGTCCTGCGAACTCGTGAATGTGTGTATTTTGATGCCTCTTCTATCAATTACTGAAATTTTCCCTTTCATTTTTATCTCTCCTGTCCACTTTTATCAATAGAATAATTGGCATCTTCATATTTAATCGCTACTGCGGTTCACCGGTTTACTTTTGATTTCCCAGACTATATATATTTAAACGGCTTAAACAAGATAAAGCCGGAACCTATGAATATCATCCGCTGAGGCAAGGAAGAATGGAGAGTCAAAACCCAGTTTATAATATGGCTTGCAGGGGATAGTGTGATGAGATGAAGCAAATCGGCATTAAATCGCCAGAGGGGTTTGCTTCGGTATCTATCGCTGTTGTTGCGATTCTGGCGATAGTTTTCAGTTCATTGTCTTACCTGGATTCCCGGGGAGAATATACAGGAAAGACGGAATCAATCACCATAGGTACCGCACCCCTTGAATCATCTGCCTTGATCTATATCGCCGAAGACCAGCACTTCTTTACCGATAAAGGTCTCAATGTGACCATACGGGGTTATGATACAGGAGCGTCAGCACACAATGGATTACTGAAAGGAGAAGTGGACATAGCGGTCCCGGCAGAATATCCCCTCATCGGCAGTGCGTTCAAAAAGGAAAAAGTCCGCGCCATCGCGAGTATAGACAAAGTCCAGTACTTCTATCTTATCGCTCGTAAGGACCGGGGAATTGAGAATACTTCATATCTCAGGGGGAAAAAGATAGGTGTTGTCCGGAAGACGATAGCAGAGTTCTATCTCGGAAGGTTTCTTAACATTCACGGCATGAACATGGGGCAGGTAACCCTTGTTGATATTGATCCCTCCAGATCCGAGGATGCCATCATGAACGGCGACATAGACGCAATCATATCCAGACCCCCTTACGTCAATGGAATTGAAGAACGACTGGGTGCGAACGCGGTGATCTGGCAGGCGCAAAGCGGTCAGTTATTGTACGCCATTATGGTCGGCAGGAACGACTGGATAGCAGAGCATCCGGAACCGGTCAACCGGCTCCTGAGTTCTCTGGCTCGGGCTGAAGAATACATCATTCGTCATCCTGCCGAAGCAAAGGCAATTCTGAAGAAGAATCTGAACCTTACAGACGATGACGTAAATAGAATCTGGTCAGAGAACCAGTTCTCACTCTCGCTTGACCAGTCGCTCATCCTCGCAATGGAAGACGAGGCGCGGTGGATGATAAATAATAACCTGACTACGGAGAAAAACGTACCCGATTTCCTGGACTACATCTACGAGGACAGCCTCAAAACAGTAAAACCTGAAGCGGTGAATATCATACGATGAAAAAAAATGTTTCCGTATTAGCTGTTATAGTTATGATGGCGCTGGCAGGATTTGGCGCATTGTATTTTATGAAATCCTCGATAACATCTTCAGAATCACCCGCGTCCATCATCGTCGGGGGTCCTGCCCTTGAACAATCTGCATTCATATATATAGCCGAAGACCAGGGCTTTTTTGCCAGCAACGGCCTGAACGTAACAATACGGGATGATTATCCCAACGGGGTGGAATCAGTCAAAGGAATGCTGAATAATGACATAGACATATCGGTATCGGCAGAATACCCGGTCGTCTCAGCAGTGTTTAAGAAAAAAAAGATCCGTGTGATCGGTACTATTGACAGGTACCAGAATGAAAATATCATAGGCAGGAAAGACAGGGGAATACGAAATATTTCTGATCTCAAGGGAAAAAAGATGGGCTATCCCAGCGGGACGATAGTAGAATTCTTCCTTGGCAGGTTCCTTGATCTGCACGGCATGAGCCTGAAGGATGTAACCCTCGTAGATGTCAAAGCATCGCAATCCGTGGACGCGATTGCACATGGAGATGTAGATGCGATCATCTACTTCCAGCCGTACGTCTACGCGATGAGAAACCGGCTGGGCGACAATGCTATAATCTGGGAGGCTCAAAGCAATCAACTGATGTTCACGGTCATTGCCGGCAGGAATGACTGGATAGATTCGCATCCTGAGATGATAAACAGGTTCCTGAAATCACTTGCTCAAGCTGAGGAGTATTTTATTGGTCATCCTGATGAATCAAAGGCGATCGTACAAAAAAGGCTGAATCACAGCGATGCTTATATGGAAGCAGTCTGGCATGACCACCAGTTTTCTCTCACGCTTGACCAGTCTCTCATCATTGCCATGAACGATGAGGGGCGGTGGATGATCAGTAACAACCTCACTGGCGAAAAGACATTACCTTATTTCAGGGATTATACCTATACGAAGGGCATGGAGGAAGTAAAGCCGGAAGCGGTGAATATCAGGTGATGAAGGAACTATGAAAATCAGAACACAGTTGATCAGCAGCATGGTTTTCTTCAGCATAGCCCTGCTCGTCATTTCCGCATCGGTGATTACCACAAACCAGCAGGTAGAGAGGCTGAATAAGCAGGAAGAGCTTGTAAAAAACATCGAGCTCAAAGCCAATGAACTCAGCTATTTATCCAACGATTTTCTTCTGTACCATGAAAGCCAGCAAATCGATCGATGGGAGTCAAAATATTCTTCCATCTCGGATGACGTGTCGAATCTGACCGTGGACAGGCAGGATCAGCAGGTACTTGTCAATAATATTAAAGCAAATCAACAGCGGTTGAAAGAAGTCTTTGGCGATGTAGTATCGAAAATAAAGAGTTCGCCTCAGGCTCAACAGAATACGGTCGACCCGGCATTTATTCAGGTCTCATGGAGCAGGATAGGGGTTCAAACGCAGGGGATCGTCTTTGATGCTTCGCGCCTGTCACAGAAGCTGGATGAAGAAGAAAATCAGCTAAAGATGATAAATTACCTGTTCATCAGTATCCTGCTCGGGACATTTGGAGTGTTTCTCCTGACCAGCTATTTCCTGATTTACCGGCGCACGTTAAAATCAATAGCGAACCTGCAGGCAGGGACAAGAATTATCGGCTCTGGGGATCTTGATTTTTCCATCGAAGAGAAGAAATATGATGAGATCGCTGAATTATCTCATGCATTTAACCGGATGACAACTAACCTGAAAGCTGTCACTGCTTCCAAAGAGGATCTTGAGAGGGAAATTGCCGAGCGCAAGCATGCGGAGGAAGCACTGCGCAAAGCGCATGATGAGTTAGAACTTCGCGTTCAGGAAAGGACAGCAGACCTGAAAGAAGCCAACAAAGCGCTGCTGGAGAGTGAGGCAGGCTACAGGGAGCTTGCCGAAAGCATAGGCGAAGTCTTCTATGCGATGGATAATGACCTAAGATACACCTACTGGAATAACGCATCTGAACATCTTACAGGGATTCCGGCAAAAAAAGCTACAGGAAGATCTCTTTTTGAGCTTTTCCCTGAGCTAAAAGGGTCAAAAGCTGAGAAGCTGTACAGAGAGGTATTAAAAACCCGGCAGCCCCGGCGTTTCGTGAACAGGTATCAGGTTAACGGCAGGGACCTCTTTTTTGAGATCAATGCATATCCCTCCAAATCCGGTCTCTCCATCATCGCCAAAGATATCACCGAGCGAAAGCGGGCAGAAGAACATCTCAAAGAATCCCTTAATGAAAAAGAGGTGCTTTTGAAAGAGGTGCATCACAGGGTCAAGAACAATATGCAGGTTATCTCAAGCCTGCTGATGCTCCAGGAAGATCTGAGTACGGATGGAAAGATCACTGAGATGCTAAAAGACAGCCAGAACAGGATATCATCCATGGCTCTTATTCACGAGAGACTTTACCGGTCACACAACTTATCAAAAGTTGATCTCAGGGAATATATTGATGATCTGGTAAGCGGCTTGTTCCAGTCTTACGGGGTGAGTGAAGGCAGAGTTGCATTAAATATAAATGCAGAGAATGTTTCGCTCGGTATCGATTCTGCCATTCCCTGCGGACTGGTGATCAATGAACTGGTTTCAAATTCTTTAAAACATGCGTTTCCTGATGACAAAAAGGGTGAGATCAACATAATCCTTCGTTTAAAAGATGGGAATATGATCGAACTTATGGTCGGCGATAATGGTATCGGCATTCCCAAAGATATGGATATTAGAAAAACCCACTCTCTTGGTCTGTACCTGGTTACACTGTTGGTGGAAAATCAACTCAACGGCGAGATCACGCTGAACCGGGAGAGGGGAACTGAATTTCTGATCAAATTCAGAGGAGGGAAGTGAAGCCATGTCCTTGCTGAGATCGAAGCAGTTTGTGTCAATATCTGTGGCTTTTGTCGTAATTTTGGTGATGACCTTCGGTTCGTTGTCTTACCTGAATTCCCAGAAAGACTATGAAGGGAAAGCGGAATCAATCACTTACGGACACGCGAACCCAGGGCAGGCGCAGGCACTGGTGTACATTGCCCAAAACCAGCATTTCTTTCTGGACAATGGTCTCAACGTTACTATCAAATATGACTATGTTTCAGGCATCGACGCACTGAACGCGCTTGTGAAAAATGAAGTTGACATCGCAAGTTCGACTGAATACGCTGTCGTACAAAAGGCATTCCAAAAAGCAAATGTAAGCATCATGGCAAACCATAACAGGCAAATGTTATTCACCATTAGCGGACGCAAAGACCGGGGAATCGAAAACATTACCGACCTCAAAGGCAAAACGATCGGGCTTGCCCCTCAGACGATAGAGGCTTTCTACCTTGGACGGTTTCTCAAATTGCACGGTATCAGCTTGAAGGATGTGAACCTGGTTAATGTGCAGGGACCCCAAAAGTTGGCAGCCATAAGCAACGGCTCTGTTGACGCAGTCGTCTCCCCGGAACCCTACACGTATCAAATACAACAAAAACTAACAAATGAAGTAGTTAGCTGGTCGATCCACAGTGATCAGACATCTTACGGCGTTTATGTTGGCAGGAATGAGTGGATAACGCAGCATCCTGAACTGGTTGATCGCTTCTTAAAATCGATCTCCCGGGCTCAGGATTATCTCATCAGTCACCCCGCTGAGGCGCAAGCGATTATGCAGGGGCACTTTAACTATAGTGACGAGTATATGGCATTTACATGGTCTGAGACCCGGTATGGGCTTTCGCTTGACCAGTCGCTCATTCTCGCCATGGAGGACGAAGCAAGATGGATGATAAACAATAACCTTACCGGTGAAAAGAAGACCCCGGATTTCCTAGATTATATAAACTCAGGCGGCTTAAACACGATAAGACCGGAATCGGTGAATATCATCCGCTGAGGTGAGTGACCAGAGATCAGTATCGAGAGGAAGTGAATGCATGAAAAAAAATGCTACTGTAATGGCTGTCATCGTTGCGATAGTGCTCTTTGGATTCGGCGCAGGGTATTTTGCGAATTCACCTGACACATCTACAGGTAAGGTGGAATCGATCACTATCGGTCTGGCATCCTCCGCACCAGCATATACACCTATTTACATTGCCCAGAGCCAGGGCTTTTTTGCCGGGAATGGTCTCAATGTGACTATAAGGGAATATGATTCAGGACAGGATGCAATCAAAGGAATGCTGAACGGCGAAGTGGACATTGCAGGAGGAACTGAGGGGGGCATTATCGGGAGTGCATTAAACAAAAGAAAATTCAAGGTATTCTCAACCATAGATAAGAACCAGGGCTTTTATCTTACAGGACGGAAGGACCGGGGCATTGAAGATATTTTGGACCTCAATGGAAAAAGAGTTGGCGTGACTCTTGGGGGGATAGGTGAATTTTATCTTGGAAGATTCCTTGAACTTCATCGATTGAAGATACATGACATAAGTCTCGTTAATGTCAAACCGCCGTCAACGATGGACGCGATCACAGGTGGTGACGTTGATGCAGTCGTGGTCCATCAACCCTATTCGCACAATATTAGAGAACGATTGGGCGCTAACGGGATAACCTGGCAAGTACAGAGTAGCCAGCCTATCTATACGATCGTGATAACCAGGAGTGACTGGATATCGGGTCATCCAAAGCTGGTCATCCAATTCTTGAATGCACTTGCTCAGGCTGAAGGTTTTATTCTCAATCATCCCGCGGAAGCAAAGGCAACTGTACAGAAACTTCTGAACTATGATGATGCATTCGTTGCGGAGAACTGGCATGAGCACCAGTTTTCGCTCTCGCTTGACCAGTCGCTCGTTCTCGCAATGGAGGATGAAGCACGGTGGATGATTAATAACAACCTTACCAGTGAAAAGCAAGTGCCAGATTTCTTGGATTACATTTATCTGGATGGCCTTGAGAAGATAAAGCCCGAATCGGTGAATATTATCCGTTGAGGCAGGGAAGAATGAAATGAAACAAATCGGTATGAAATCGCCAAAGCAGTTTATCCTGGTAATTATCGTTATTGCCGCGATTCTGGCGGTAGTCTTAGGTTCAATGTTTTACCCGGACCCCCGGCAGAACTATACAGAAAAGACGGAATCAATCACCGTCGGATATTCGCCGTTTGAGCAAACCGCACTTCTCTGGATTGCCGAAGACCAGCACTTTTTCAGCCGGAACGGCCTCAACGTAACCTTGCGTAAGTATGATACCGGAGTAGGTTCACTGGATGGAATGTTGAACGGTGAAGCGGACATTACGGTAGGGGTAACCGAGTTCCCCACGATAGGAAGGGCGTTCCAGAAAGAAAGAATTCGCACAATTGGAACCCTCGCTAAAATTGAGCAGATATATCTTGTCGGACGGAAGGACCGGGGAATTGAGAATGTTTCAGACCTTAAGGGAAAAAGGGTTGGGACTACCTTAAGAACGATAGCGCATTTCTATCTCGGCAGGTTTCTCGAACTTCATGGCATGAATATGCAGGACATAACCCTCGTTGACGTCAAAACACCGGCAGAATGGGTGAACGCTGTTGCAAACGGAGACATTGATGCAATTGCCACCGCCCAACCGTATGCTAATTCAGCCAAAGAGCGTCTGGGCGCTAACGCCGTTGTCTGGCCGGCACAGGGTAGTCAGCCCATATTTGGATTGATTGTTTCCACCGATGAGTGGATAACAAACCATCCTGAACTGGTCAACAGGTTCCTTAAGTCTCTCGCACAGGCTGAGGAATATGCCATCCGTAATCCTGCCGAAGCAAAAGCCATCGTACAGAAGCGGCTAAACCTGGATGCCGCATATATGGAAACAGTCTGGTCTCAAAACCAGTATTCTCTCTCGCTTGACCAGTCACTCATTCTGACTATGGAAGATGAAGCGCGGTGGATGATAAAGAACAACCTTACCACCGAAAAAGCGGTTCCCAATTTCATGGATTATATATACGTGGATGGGCTGGAAGCGATAAAGCCAGAATCGGTGAATATCATACGTTGAGGTAAGGAAATGAAAATCAAAACCCAGTTTATCAACAGCATGGTCATCTTCGGCGTAATGCTGCTCATTATCTCCGCGTCGGTGATCTTCACAAATCAGCAGGTACAGCAGCTTAATAAGCAGGAGGAGATCGCTAAAAATATCGAACGCACCGCAAGCGAGCTCGGTTATCTATCGAATGATTATCTTATTTATCACGAAAGCCAGCAGCGTGCCAGGTGGGAATCAAAATTCTCCTCGCTTTCCGATGATCTCTCAAACCTGAAGCCGAACAGTCCTGAACAGCAGGCGCTTGTCAATAATATCAGGGCAAATCAGCAGCGGTTGAGAGCAGTTTTTACCGATGTGGTATCGACTTTTGAAAGCACACCTGCGAATCAGAGCGCTGCTACCGACATGGCATTTCAGATTTCATGGAGCCGGATGGCAATTCAAAACCAGGGAATGGCTTTTGATGCGGAACGGCTGGCGCAGACGTTGCGTGATCAAGCCCATCTATTGGAGCGAACGAATATCACGCTCATTTTTGCGCTGCTGGGAATATTCGGCGCATATTTTCTCACTAATTATCTGATAGTTTACCGCCGCGCATTAAAATCGATATCGGATCTCCAGGATGGAACGAGGATTATCGGTTCAGGTAATCTTGATTATTTCATCAAAACGAACAAGCAGGACGAGATCGGCGAACTATCCCGTGCCTTCAATCAGATGACAGCCAGTTTGAAAGGCGTCACCGCCTCCAAAACGGAACTGGAGAGGGAAGTCACAGAGCGCAGGCGGGCAGAAGAGGCGCTGCGGGAAAGCGAGCAGCGCTACGCCACCACCCTGGCGAGCATCGGCGATGCTGTCATTGCCACTGACGTAGAGGGCAGCATCACCTTTATGAACGCCGTGGCGGAAGAACTGACCGGCTGGAGCCTGGCTGAGGCTGCGACCCAACCCGTTCCTCAGGTATTCAGGATCATCAACGAGCAAACCCGCCAGGCAGTGGAAGACCCGGTCTCCAGAGTGCTCAGTCACGGGATGATCGTCAGTCTGGCAAACCACACCCTTCTTATCCGGAAGGACGGAACAGAAATACCCATTGACGACAGCGGTGCACCGATAAGAGACGGGGACGGAAAGACCATGGGCGTAGTGCTCGTCTTCCGCGACATCACAGAGCGCAAACAGGCAGAGGACGCTCTGCGGGCAAGCGAGGATCAGTTCCGGCGGGCGGTTGAAGACGCGCCGATCCCTGTCATCATGCACGCCGAGGACGGGGAGGTGTTTCAGATCAGCCGCACCTGGACGGAGTTGACCGGCTACACGCTGGAGGATGTGCTCATGCTCGATGCCTGGCTGAATCGGGCATACGGCGAAGGAGCCGACGCGGTGCGCGACCATGTGCGTGAGATGTTCAGGGGCAGCCAGCGTTCCATCGGCGTAGAGTTCCCGATCCGCACCCGCGACGGCAAGACCCGTCACTGGAGCTTCAGCGCCTCCTCGCCCGGGAAGCTGCAGGACGGCCGCTGCTTCGTGGTCGGCATGGCTGTGGATATCACCGAGCGCAAGCAGATGGAGGAGGCGCTGCGTAGAGCGTACGAAGAATTAGAGATGCGCGTTCAGGAGCGAACTGCTGAACTGGGAGAAGCAAACAAAGCACTGCAGGCTGAAATCACCGTGCGCAAGAGATATGAGGAGCATCTCAAAGAATCCCTTAGAGAAAAAGAGATACTTTTGAAGGAGGTCCATCACAGGGTTAAGAACAATATGCAGGTTATCTCCAGCCTGCTGATGCTCCAGGAAGATTCGAGTGAGGATGGAAAGATTATTGAGATGCTTAAAGATAGCCAGAACAGGATATCATCCATGGCTCTTATTCACGAGAGACTTTATCTATCAGGGACCTTATCAAAAGTTGATCTCAAGGAATATGTTGATGATCTGGTAAGCGGCCTGTTCCAGTCTTACGGGGTGAGCGAGAGCAGGGTTGCATTAAATATAAACGTAGAGAATGTTTTGTTCGGGATCGATTCTGCCATTCCCTGCGGACTGGTGATCAATGAACTGGTTTCAAATTCTTTAAAACATGCGTTCCCTGGTGACAAAAATGGAGAGATCAAAATATTCCTTCGCCTAATGGATGAGAATATGATCGAACTTGTGGTCGGCGATAATGGTATCGGCGTCCCGGAAGATATGGATATCAGAAAGACCAGATCTCTGGGTCTGTACCTGGTCACACTGTTAGTGGAAAACCAGCTCCACGGCGAGATCACACTGAACCGGGAAAGAGGAGTAGAATTCCTGATCAAATTCAGAGGAATGAAGTGAAGGATGCCAGATATTTTAATGAGTATCATATGCCATCATATTAATATAAGAAGTAATCCATGGATTAGACCGAAGTAATATAAGGAAAATAAGGAAATTTTCAATAAGGAGAGTTATGAAAAAAGAAAAAACAAAAAAACCGGCTTCTGAATCCGATACTGCATTGCGACAAGAGCTAGTAGCGCATTTCCGTGAAAAGCGGGAGGCGCTGCGGCAGCAGTGGGTGCAGCAGATGAATGCCAAGGGGTTGCTTGCAGGCCTGACCCAGGTAGAGATCGAAAATGAGTCCATTACGATTTACGATACCTGCATCACCTGTCTGGAAACAGGAGAGTATGAAGGTGCACAGACATATGCCATGAATATGGCAGAGCGCGGCGTGCTGCGCGGAATGACGACCGAACAGATCATCGGCGGCATGCTCACGCTGCGCGATGTGTACGGGCGCAGCCTGTTTGAATGGTACCAGCAGGATATGGATCGGCTATCAGCGGCACTGAACGTCTACGAGCCGGTCGCCAACAAGATTCTCTCTATCGTCGCGCTCGCCTTCGTCGAAGAGCGCGAGAAAGTCGTCCGCCAGCAGCAGGAAGCCATACGCGAGCTTTCAACTCCCGTACTCCAGGTTCGGGACCAGCTGCTCATACTGCCGATCATCGGGGTGATCGATACCCATCGTGCCCGTCAATTGACAGAACAATTACTGCGCACCATCCGCACCAGACGCGCCAAGGTCGTGGTTATGGACATCACGGGCGTCCCTGCCGTGGATTCCAAGATCGCCGGACATCTGGTGCAGACAGTGGATGCATCGAAGCTCATGGGAGCAACGGTCATTGTTACGGGCATATCACCTGAGATCGCCCAGACGCTCGTGACCCTTGGCGTGGATATAGCCAAGATGAACACCGTAGGCGACCTGCAGGGCGGCATCGAAGTAGCAAATCAGTTTTTGGGCTACAAGGTTGTCAGAACAGACCCGGCAGCCGACTTGAATCATAAAGGATAAAAAGGTGCAATGAACAATGCCGGTTCCAATTCTCAAACAGGGTGATTACCTCATCGCTTCCATTCAATCAGAGCTGAGCGATGCCGATTTGCTGAAATTACGTGATGATCTGGTAATGCGGGTAAGCGAGTTCCGCTCACGCGGGGTAATCGTGGACGTCACCGTGCTGGATGTGATGGACTCATTCGCAACCCGTACCCTGCGCTCCATGGCGCACATGATCATGCTGCGCGGGGCAGAAACGGTCATAGTCGGGATACAGCCCGAGGTCGCATTTTCGATGGTGCAGCTTGGCTTGAAACTTGAGGGAGTGACCACTGCGTTGGACCTGGAAGAGGGGATGGACCTTCTTAATAAACGGATAAAAGGAGATAACAGGCGTGGCTGATGAAGTGTGCGTTCCTATCAATTCCGAGATCGATATCGTTACCGCCCGCCAGAAAGGGCGGGAGCTGGCGGCGCCGCTGGGCTTCTCATCCACTGAACTGACCCTCATCGCTACAGCCATTTCTGAGGTAGTGCGCAACATTGTGGAGTATGCCCGGCGCGGTGAGATCTGTCTTAGCGTCATTCAGAATGGTGATAAACGCGGCATCCGTGTAATCGCCTCCGATAAAGGACCTGGCATTCCCAACATCAAACTGGCTATGCAGGATGGCTATTCGACCGGGAAAAGCCTGGGACTGGGCCTGCCCGGAGCAAAGCGATTGATGGATGAGTTCGAAATCGTCTCCAGGGTCGGCAAGGGGACTAAAATAACTATGAAGAAGTGGGTATATAAGAATGCACGATAAAGCCGCCGACCCGTTGCGGTCGATCGAATGGGGTTTTGCCTCAATACCATTAAAAGGAGAGGCCGTCTCAGGCGACAGCTATATAATCAAGCCGTTCCTGAATAGTATCCTTATGGCTGTAGTGGATGGGTTAGGACATGGCTATGAAGCAGCAGCAGCTTCTGAAATCGTCATTGCCACGCTGGATACCTATGCTCATGAGCCGATTATACCGCTGGTCAGGCGCTGCCATGAGGCATTGAAGGGAACACGCGGAGTAGTGATGAGCATTGCATCGTTTAACCTGCCTGATAAGATGATGACATGGCTGGGCGTGGGTAATGTAGAAGGCATGCTACTGCGGGCGGATGCAAAGGCAGTAATTTCGACCGAGAGATTGATGCTTCGCGGCGGGGTGCTGGGTTATCAACTCCCGCCGCTAAGGGAATCTATCATACCGGTAATGCAGGGTGATACATTGATATTAGTCACCGACGGCATTCGCAGCGGTTTTGAGAAAGAGTTAAAACCGGGCGATAGACCGCAACAAATCGCAGATGGTATTATGGCACGATCCGCCAGGGGAACGGATGACGCGCTGGTTCTGGTTGTGAGAGTACATGCGGATAAAAAGTGACACTTTGTTAGAATTAGAAAGACAATATACATCGGCACTTCAGGATTATCTCGAAGGTGGGGGAGAAATGGCACTGGAGCATGCTTATGAGCTTGGACGCAGAGCAATAGCCGAGGGGTTTGGCATGCTGGACATAGCAGCCGTTCACCAGGGAGCACTGTCACTGGTCTTGCAGCGCACGCCGCAGGAGAGCACAGAGACCATGAAGAAGGCTGGGCAGTTCTTCGCTGAAAGCATAGCGCCTTTCGAAATGGCATTTCGGGGGTTCCAGGAATCTATCACCAGGCTGCACGACCTGAACAGGACGCTGGAGCAGTCGGAGCTGAAATTCCGCTCTGTGGTCCAAACGGCTAATGACGCAATTATTTCAGGCGATAGCAATGGGAACATTATTTCATGGAACAAACGCGCACAAACCATCTTTGACTATGCTGAAGAAGAGGTGCTGGGCAAACCGCTTACCATCTTGATGCCTGAAAAATATAAAGATGCTCTTTCAAGGGAACTGAAGCGATTCAGGTCAACCGGTGAATCTGAGTATCACGGAAAAACGCTTGAATTTAAAGGACTGAGAAAAGAAGGCAGTGAGTTTCCGATCGAGATCTCTATAGCCACCTGGAAAACAGAAAAAGGATTATTCTTCACAGGTATCGTTCGGGACATCAGCGAGCGCAAGCGGGCAGAAGAGGAGCTAAAAGAATCCCTTAAAGAAAAAGAAGTACTTTTGAAGGAGGTCCATCACCGGGTCAAGAACAATATGCAGGTTATCTCCAGTCTGCTGATGCTCCAGGAAGATTCGAGTGAGGATAAAAAAATCATCGAGATGCTCAAAGACAGCCAGAACAGGATATCATCCATGGCTCTTATTCATGAGAGACTTTACCGTTCCCATAACTTATCAAAAGTCGATCTCAATGAATATATTGATGATCTGGTAAGCGGCCTGTTCCAGTCTTACGGGGTGAGCGAGAGCAGGGTTGCATTAAATATAAACGTAGAGAATGTTCTGCTCGGGATCGATTCCGCCATCCCTTGCGGGTTGATAATCAATGAACTGGTTTCAAATTATTTAAAACATGCGTTCCCTGGTGACAAAAATGGAGAGATCAAAATATTCCTTCGCCTAATGGATGAGAATATGATCGAACTTGTGGTCGGCGATAATGGTATCGGCATCCCGGAAGATATGGATATCAGAAAGACCAGATCTCTGGGTCTGTACCTGGTCACACTGTTAGTAGAAAACCAGCTCCACGGCGAGATCGCATTGAACAGGGAGAGAGGTACTGAATTCCTGATCAAATTCAGAGGGATGAAGTGAAGCCATGTACTTGCAGAGAGTGAAGCGGCTTGTATCATATACCTGTGGTTTTTGTCGCAATCCTGGCTATATTCTTCGGTTCGCTGGTTTACCTTGATTCCCGGAAAGATCCTGGAGAAAAAACGGGATAAATCGGGGATAAACAGTACTTAAAGTTCGTCCTCCTTCCGAGACCATCCGCTAATTCCAGCATCTCAAATTGCATATTATCTTTGAGGTTAAAAATCAGTCAATAGACAGGATTAACAGGATTAACAGGATAGATTTTTTACATTTCAATCCTGTTAACCTGCCATAGTGTCAAATGAACCAATGCACCTTCCACACTTTACAATCATCCTGCCAATGCAGATCTAGATTAAAAACAACGAACTCTGCCATCGGAGTTCGTGCGAGTTTGTATGGGTTAGTTGTTAATTTAAATGGCTAACACCACACTGTTTTTTATTTCCCCCGATTGATCAGATAAGAACCCATTTTTACCAAAAGACGGGAAACATTGACAATCATACATAAGTATATAATATAAAATCATATATATACTCATTAAGTTAATATACATCTATGCCTTATGAGTGAATATTAATATAACATAAGTCAAATTCGATTAATAATCGCGGTTAACTGAGGTAAAATTATCGAAAAAGGAGCAAGCCAATGGCTAAAGTAAAAAATAATGTAAAATCCCTGGGGGTGAGTTCCTGCTGACCGATAAAGGCATAGACCTGGTAGATGTGTACACCGGACCCGGTGGCGTACTGATAGGCGCTGCGCGGGCTGTCCAGGAAGCGCAGATTACAGCTTTGAATTCTGAGAATGATTCTTTTTCGCAAAGCAGAGACAAAAATCCGAAAAACCGCAATCAGAACCGGATACATGGGAACTCAGGCTTTATGTTGCTGGTCAGACGCCCAAATCCATAGTAGCATTTGCCAATCTTAAGAAGCTCTGTGAAGAACACCTTGCAGGCAAATACAGGATAGAGATCATCGACCTGCTGAAAAACCCGCAGCTTGCCAGGGGAGACCAGATATTCGCCATCCCGACCCTTGTGCGGAAACTTCCCCCGCCTTTAAAGAAAATAATAGGAGATCTCTCCAACACAGAACGGGTTCTTGTAGGGCTCGATCTTCGCCCCCTCAAAGAATAAGAGAGAACTATGAAAAAAACAGAAATAAAAGACACTACAGAAGAATTTGAGCGGGCGCTTCAAGAGGCAGGCAACGAAAAATATCTCCTGCGTTTATATGTCACCGGCATAACGCCGAAATCTTCACGAGCCATCCAGAACATCAAGAAGATATGCGAGGAAAATCTCAAAGGCCGCTATGAGCTTGAGGTAATAGACATATACCAGCAACCCATGCTAGCTAAAGAAGAACATATAATTGCTGTACCCACGCTCATCAAGAAACTCCCTCTTCCTTTGAGAAAATTAATAGGTGATATGTCAGATAAGGAACGTATTCTTCAAGGGCTGGATTTGAGACGCAAGAAATAAAAGTGTATGATGAAAAATAAAACACGCAAAGAACTTCAGCTTGAAGTTGAAAAACTTAAGACCCGGCTTGCGGAAGCCGAGGAGACTCTGCGCGCCATCCGCAGTGGCGAGGTGGATGCACTGGTAGTATCAACACCGCAGGGTGACCAGGTTTTCACACTGAAAGGTGCTGAACGGCCCTACCGTATTCTTATGGAGAAAATGAAAGATGGGGCTGTTACTCTGGCAGGAGATGATACCATCTTCTACTGCAACCAGGGATTTGCCGATATGCTTAAAATGCCGCTTGAAAAAATGATCGGCACAGGGATTTCTCAATTCGTTTCACCTGCGAACAAGGCAGTGTTCAAGGAGCTGCTAAGGCAGGGCAGAGAAAGCGGCAGCAAAGGAGAAGCCACATTCCTGGCAGGGGACGGAACGGCTATACCTACACATCTCTCTATCAACGCCATGCTGCTGGATGGATTATCGATAATTTATCTGGTTGCCACGGATATAACCGAACACAAAATGGCTGAGGAGGCTCTGCAAAAGGCGCACGATGAGCTGGAAATACGGGTAGAAGAACGGACAGTAGAGCTGGCAAAAGCCAACGAAGAATTGAAGGCTGAAATCACTGAGCATAAACGAGCGGAAGATATGCTACGGGAGAGCGAGCAGCGCTACGCCACCACCCTGGCGAGCATCGGTGATGCGGTCATTGCCACCGATATAGGGGGCAGGATCACCTTCATGAACGCCGTAGCGGAAGAGCTGACCGGCTGGAGCCTGGCTGAAGCTGTGACCCAGCCTGTGCCCCGGGTGTTCAGGATCATCAACATGCAAACCCGCCAGACCGTCGAAGACCCTATCTCCAGAGTGCTCATGCACGGGATGATCGTCGGTCTGGCAAACCACACCCTCCTTATCCGTAAGGACGGAGCGGAGATACCCATTGACGACAGCGGCGCACCGATAAGAGACGGGGACGGCAAGACAATGGGCGTGGTGCTTGTCTTCCGCGACATTACTGAGCGCAAGCAGGCGGAGGAGGCGCTGCGTAGAGCGTACGAAGAATTAGAGATGCGTGTTCAGGAACGGACTGCTGAACTGGGAGAAGCAAACGAAGCACTGCAGGCTGAGATCACAGTGCGCAGGAGATCTGAGGAACATCTGAAAGAATCTCTTAAGGAAAAAGAGATACTTTTAAAGGAGGTTCATCACAGGGTCAAGAATAATATGCAGGTCATCTCAAGTCTGCTGATGCTCCAGGAAGACTTGAGTGAGGATAAAAAAATCATTGAGACGCTCAAAGACAGCCAGAACAGGATATCATCCATGGCTCTTATTCATGAGAGACTTTACAGATCAGGGACCTTATCAAAAATCGATCTCAAAGAATATATTGATGACCTGGTAAGCGGCCTGTTCCAGTCTTACGGGGTGAGCGAGAGCAGGGTTGCATTAAATATAAACGTAGAGAATGTTTTGCTCGGTATCGATTCCGCCATCCCATGCGGGTTGATAATCAATGAACTGGTTTCAAATTCTTTAAAACATGCGTTTCTTGGAGCCAAAAGCGGTGAGATCAAAATATTCCTTCGTTTAACGGATGAGAATATGATCGAACTTGTGGTCGGCGATAATGGTATCGGCATCCCGGAAGATATGGATATCAGAAAAACTAAATCTCTGGGCCTGTACCTGGTCACACTATTAGTGGAAAACCAGCTCCACGGCGAGATCACACTGAACCAGGAGAAAGGAACTGAATTTCAAATCAAATTTAGAGAAGCGAAGTGAAAAAAATAAAAATGATAGGTGAAAAATCACCTATCCAATCTCATTTCTACTAATCTCTGCCGCCTCTACCGCCGCTTCCGCCCCTGTCATCGCCATCTTCACCATCGCGTCCGCCTCTGCCATCCCTTCCATCTTCCCGCCTGTCTTCTCTGCGCTCCCTGATCTCGATATCCATCCTGTTGAGATCTATATTCAGAGTTAACAGTTTCTGCTGTATCCTTTCAACTATCTGGTCCCTATCCGACGTGTTCAGCGGGAACCTGAGCTCAAACTCGACTTCGGTGACGCCTTTTTCTATCTCTACCTCAATCTCAAGCTCTTCCCTCAATCTCAGCCTGTCCTGCTCTGCTTCGATCTCAAGCAGGCTTGATATCTCTTCTCTGCTCAGGTTGAGCCTGCTCTGGATTTCCTTTGATATGTCCTCTGGCGTGGTAAGGTCGGTGAGGAATTTAAGCTTTATTTTTACATCGGATGCATTGCCGATCGTTTCTGCTTTGATCTCAAGTTCTTCTCTCCTGATCTCGCGTCTTATTTCACGCCGTTCCCTGGCTTTGAACTCAAGTGCTGCAAGTATGCTGTTATCGGTCAGTGCTGATAGTTTCTGCTGTATCCTTTCGATGATCTCCGACCTGTTGGTGGTGTTCAGGGGGAACCGCAGTTCAGCCTCGACCTCGGAAATGCCTCCCCTGACCTCGGCTCTGGCTTCCAGCTCATCTCTTCCCCTCAACATGTCTTCCTCCTCAGCTTCTATCTCAAGCAGACTTCCGATGTTCTCTCTGCTAAGGTTGAGCCTGCTCTGGATTTCCCTGGCTATATCTTCGGGCATGGTAAGGTTGGTGAGGAATTTAATTTCGACTTTCACATCGGATGCATTGCCGATGATCTCCGCTTTTATCTCTATCTTTTCTCTCTCTGCCTCGCGTATCTTTATTCTCCTTCGGTCTTCTGTTTCTATGCGCTCAAATCTTGTCCTTGTCCTTAACTCGAACCTTTCTTCAAGCCCGATGCTGTTATTGAAGGCTCTCTCAAGCCCCGTGACGTTCGGGTGTGTTTCGCGGAGCTGTTCCAGCACGAACTGGTGTTTTATGATCCTCCTCTGTGCCAGGAGAAGCCCTGTATCATTCCTCTCGACCGCTGACAGAAGGTCGCCCGATGCTTCTACCTTTTCTCTGTACCGCTCAAGCGCTCTCTCTGCCCCTTGAGCGTTGTTCCTCCTTAATTCGGCTTTCGCTTCGGCTATCCTCAGTCTTGCATGCTCTTCCTGTTTTTCAAGCTTTCTGGTAACATTGAAGGTGAACCCTTCATCAAGGTCCTCAAAAGCGATCTTCAGTCCGTACAGTACGCTCCCGGGACCTGCTGAACCCTCGTAGGGCTCAATATCGTCACTGATTTCCGCTACATCATCCGATGTTATGTTATCCGACTGTGCAGTTCCTAAAGTAGAGGTCAGTGCAAGAAGGATTATACCTGATAATACTAGGAATACTATACTTTTTATTTTCACAATCTCACCTCTCGGCAAATGTGCCCCCTAACAAGATTAATTCTGGCGGGAATAGAAATAAAAATAAGATAAGTGATGAATTCACTTACCTTATCTGATTTTATTCTATCCGGTTACCTTTTCTTTCGCAATGTCTATTCTGTCCGCTCCGCGGCTAATCATCGCCGCTGCTTCCTCCTCCACCGCTTCCGCTGCTGCTTCCGCTTCCGCCGCTACTTCCGCTGCTGCTTCCGCTTCCGCCGCTGTCATCGCTTCCACTGCTGCCTCCTCCACTGCTTCCGCCTCTATCGTCGCCTACTTCGCCAGCACGTCCGCCCCTGTCGTCGCCCGCTTCACCGTCTCGTCCGCCCCTGTCGTCGCCCGCTTCAGCATCCCGTCCGCGTCTGTCATCTCTTCTGTCCCTGACCTCAATTTCCACTCTGCTTATATCGTCTATTTTCAGGTCAGATACCTTCTGGAAGATCCCTTCAACTATCTCATTCCTGTCTGCAGTGTTCAGTCTGAACCGGAGTTCAGCCTCAACCTCAGAGATACCCCTCCCTGCTTCAGCTTCTACTTTCAACCTGTCCTCGGCTGCTTCCGGGGTTCCTGTCACTGAGGGGGTTGCTCCCGGTGTTGCGCCCGGTGTTCCGGTTGCTGTCGGCGTTCCTGCCGGTATCGGGGTTCCAGTCGCTGCCGGTGTTGCACCCGGTGTTCCGGTTGCTGTCGCTGTTGGTGTAGCCCCTGCTTCAGTTTCTATCTCAATTAAATTGTTAATATCGTCCTTATTCAGTTTGATCTTTTCCAGGACCTGCCGTGTTATAGCATCGCGGTCCGTGCCGTCGGACAGGAATTTAACCCTGATTCTGACCTCTGCCTCATTTCCGCGGATCTCCGCCCTGATCTCTTTCCTTTCTACCTCGATCTCTCGTACCCTGACCCGCTGGCGGTCCTCTATCTCGCGCTCAAGCTTTACCCTGGTCTTTAACTCAAATCTTTCCTCAAGACGGAAGCTGTTATTGAGAGCCCTCTCAAGCCCCGGGATATCCGGATTCGCTTCACTGAGCTGCCTCAGGACGAACTGGTGCTTCACTATCCTTCTCTGTTCGGTGACAAGGACTGAACCGTTTCCTGTAAATTCTGAAACTGCCCTCTCTATCTCCTCGATCTTCTCTCTATACCTCTCAAGTGCTCTATTCGTCTCTTCAATATCTGTCTTATTTAATCCGGCTTTTGCCTCGGCTAATCTTAGCCTTGCATGTTCCTCCTGTTTTTCAAGCTTTCTGCTCGAGTTGAAGGTAAAGGCTTCATCCATCTCCTCAAATGCTATTTTCAGCCCATAAAGGGGATTTCCCGGACCGACAGACCCTTCATAAGGTGCTATGTCATCTACGATATCTATGGATTTATCATCTGACATCAGGTCATCCGTCTGTGACTGCGCTATAGTTGTAAATATCAGTGCCAGAAGGATTATCCCTGATAATGCAATATGTTTTATTTTTTTGTTATTCATACACTCTCTCTCCAGGCACCTGCCGTAATATCATAATTAATACTTATCGAATATAAACATTCTGACTGTACTGATTAGGTTCGATTGTCCCTTTAGACTCCTAAAGGTTCTAAAACGTTCACGAAGGTTTCATTTCTTAAAATAAGCCCTAATAATGAAACAAATGCAAATATTTATTAAACAAAAGGTTCATATGATACTGCGTTAGTTGGACATCGGATTTGTAACGGTAATTGGTCAGGCACATAACTTTGCATAATCAATAGCTTTGCGAAGGATTATATCATGCGTATGATGGATAAGTTTATGAACCTAATGCTCATAACCATAATGATTATATAAAACATCGGGTACTATCTAAGTAATAAAATAATTGAGCAGTGCGAAGTTTGGCGACCAAACACTGCTCAAGCCCTCTTGCGGAGAGCATATGAAACATATATCTGCATACGTAATAATCCTTTCTGGAGCGCTTATAGTCAATATTGCGCTTGTGGCCGGGAATTACACGATACCCGACCAGGGGGTCGAGGCATCGAACATATTTCCTGCTGCCGCAGAAACAGCTGGACCGAAGACCGCCCCGGCAGATAGTTCTATCAATTCTGCCTCAGCGGCTGCTGAAACACCGTATCCGGAGCCGGATTACAAACCAGCACTCCGACCTTACAGGATAAATAAAGACCACGATATATGGCATGCTCAGGAACCGATCTCTTACATCACTCCTCAGAACGGCTGGGTGAGACATTACGCATCTCAACTTTACATAGACTATGACGGAAGGATACGATACAAGAATATAAGAGTTCCGTGGGTAGCCGGCGAGGATGGGAGAGTTATTTCATGGGTTGATAAGCCCTTTTTAAATAACTACCAGAGCGATGATGTTCGATTTAATTACCCTGCGAACGGTGATATGTGGGTGACGCCTGATTATTATTTGACCAGCGGTATGAGCGATGACTGCGACGGATGGGCTGTGACCGTAGCCAGTCTCCTGCTCAGCGGGGAGCTATCGGTTAAGGAAAACGGATATTTTATAAAACAGATAATCCCTGCTAAAGTTGTCCTTGGATATGTAGATGATTACAGGGATGCATGGGTAGAGTATAACGCTCATAACAAAACCTTCTATACCTCAACTTCCTGGGTAAATACCGGTACTGAAAAAGGGAAAATATCCTCGACCGAGTTCATAGAGAGAAAGAATAAAACAAATGCAAGACCAGTATTCGAGTTTACAGATAAATACTTTGGTGAATATAATAACCCGGCACTAAATTAATTGATCAACTATAAACCGTTACTTTTATATTTCACTTATTCAATGGGTAGGGCAAAGGTGACAACAAATGTCAGCAAAAGTAAAAACTGAAGAATGTACCGGATGTGGAGTTTGCGTAGACGAATGCCCAGCATCAGCGATAGAGCTGAAGAACGAGAAGGCGAAAGTAGACGAAGATGAGTGCACTGAATGCGGTACATGCGTGGATGCATGCCCGAACAGTGCAATCAAGATGGAATAATCAGCAAGATATCCGATAAGGATCGCTATGGCAAAAATAAGGGCAGGAGTACTGGGTGCTACAGGCAATGTAGGTCAGAGATTCATCGAGATGTTAAGCAAACACCCGTGGTTTGAACTGACATCTCTTGCAGCCTCTGACAGGAGCGCGGGCAAGAAATACGGCGAAGCAGCGAGCTGGAGGCTTGAGAGCAAGATCCCGGAAGATGTTGCTGATATGACCGTAGTTCCAGTTGACCCGAAGAAAGTCGATGCTGATATTGTCTTCTCAGCCCTTCCTTCCGACCTTGCAAAGACAGTGGAGCCTGATTTCGCAAAAGCGGGTTTTGCTGTTGCAAGTAATGCCAGCGCCCTGCGGATGGTCAAGGATGTCCCGCTCGTCATCCCTGAAGTGAACCCTGAACATCTCGGCCTTATCGATGTCCAGCAGGACAGGCGCAAATGGGATGGCTATGTTGTAACGAATCCAAACTGTACGACCATAATGATGACCGTTACCCTCAAGCCGCTCATGAAGTTCGGTATCGAGAAGATATACCTCGCTTCCATGCAGGCCATCTCAGGCGCAGGTTACGACGGCGTGGCTTCGATGGCGATCCTTGATAACGTTATCCCGTATATCGAGAAAGAGGAAGAGAAAGTAGAGACCGAGACAAAGAAGCTCCTCGGGGAATTCAACGGAAGCGAGATTGTCGATGCGCTGTTTGCCGTGAGCGCAAGCTGCAACCGCGTCATGGTAATGGACGGGCATACCGAGGCTGTCTGGGTGGAGATGGCGGATAACCCATCGACGGATGAAGTTAAACAATCTTTCCTGGATTTTGACCCCGGTCTTTCTGATCTGCCGACAGAACCGACCCCGGTTATCAATGTGAAGGAAGAGAAGGACAGACCCCAGCCGCGCATGGACAGGAACCTGGGCGGAGGGATGGCAGTATCAGTGGGACGAATACGCCCCGGAATACGCTACATCTGCATGGGACACAACACGATACGTGGCGCGGCTGGCGCAAGCGTGCTGAACGCCGAGCTTCTGAGAAAGATGGGAAAACTTTAAAAAGCAGTCCTTGCAATTTTTTAATCGATCAGATGGTTTTTCCTTAGTTTTTCGAATACCTGTGTACCTCTCCTGGTCAGGATGTACCTCTTCCATGTATGCTTCTCAGGGGTGAGGCACTCAATTAGCCCGTGTTCCTCAAGCTCCCTCAAAGCACGGCTGATGTTCTGCAGGGATCTCCCCGTCTTTTCTGCGATCTCGGATGCTTTTATCAGCTCGTTCTTATGGATTTCCTTCATTATAAGCACTCTTCTGTCTACGCTCAGTACCCATTTTGTCAGTTCATCTATCTCCATCATTGTAAAAATATACCTGTTGACTATTAATCTTTTGTAATCCTGTAACGCACATATTCTACGATAACGGTCTCTGTAATAACAAACAGTATCGGACCAAGAAGCAATCCTTTTGCTCCAAAAATAACCGGACCTGAAAAAAAGCCAAGAAGTATCGTAAGAGCACTCACTCCTGATTTCTTGGCGCCAAGGTACGGCTGCAAAATAAACGGGATAAATATCGTAAGTACTGCCACTCCGAAGATCATGATGCCTGCGGCTGCAAAAATATTTCCTGTATAGTACATATATGCCGAAACAGGGACGTAGACCATCCACACCCCAAGAATCGGAAGAAAGCTGAATAATCCGGTAAGGATAGAAAGAAGGAGTGCATAAGGTGCTCCAAAAACAGAATATACGATAAAAGAGGCTGCGGTTACTATAACAGACATCGTTATGTAGGATAAGAAAAGCACGTCAAAGCTCATTTTTAGCCCTCTTTGAATGCTTGATAAAAAGTGTTCGTCCTCAGACGAAAGGGATACTGTATAAGCTTTAAGGTGGTCGATAATTTTGTGCCAGTTATGCATGAAATGATATGTTGCATATAAATAAATTACAAAGCTAAGAAGAAAAAAAGGAATACTTGTGGCAAAATCCATGGCAAGGCTGATTGTTAATGCCGTAATTCTGGAGGTTATATCCTGGGCGCTAAGAAAATACTCTGCATAAGATCCAAGTCCCGCTCCTGCAATGGTATCTGAGATAGCCTTAATGGCGGCATTCAGTTTATCTCCGAACCCTGAGATATCCTGTAAAAACAGTGCGATATTTGATGAAAGATATGAAACAGCGAATATGATCGGAACTCCAATAATGACTATCAGAATACTGAGAGCAATACGGTAGGAACGCGTGCGAACTGCAAGCCGTTCAACTATCGGCATGAGAACATATGCAGTTATTACTGAAAGTATGAGAGGGGTTATAAACGGATATATCAGTATCCCGGCAACGACCACAGCAGCAAAAAAAATAAGCGGATGGGAGCGGGCGCCATTAGAAATTTTTTGATATTCCGGCATATGTCACCGGTTTATTGTACAAGGATAGATTTATACTTTGGCGGGGTGCAAGAGGGGGGAGTCGATCTTGATTTAGAATACGATCTTGCCAGCATGAGATTGGTGCGCACAACTCTGCTGGCAAAATCAGAGTATTCTACTGTAACTTCACCGAGGCGGTCAGCGATGCCCTGTTTATTCACAACAGCCCCGTCCCCTACCAGGCGGCGGGATGGAATTTTGACATCCATTACCAGCGTTCTGTGAAGAACAACACAATCATCTCCCAGCGTGCAGTTAAAAACCACCGAGCCGAACCCGATAAAGCAGTTATCGCCTAAAGTGCACGGTCCGTGCACGATACAGCCGTGCGCCAGCGAAGTATTTTTACCTGCAATTACAGCTGAACCCCCAAGGGCATGTATTACGACATTGTCCTGTATATTGCAGCCACTGCCGATTACTATTGCAGAGCCGGGCTCATCAGCCCTTATGGTAGTATGCGGCGCTATATAGACGTCCCCTTTTATCTCCACGTTCCCGATAATTACCGCCGATTCTGACACATACGCTGTATCACTTACCCTGGGCATTCCTCCAGCCGGATTTTTCAATAGCATCTCTATTACTCCTGTTATGATAATGAAAAATGCGTCAAGAATACCCGAAAGGCTTCGAAATAACAGGTTACGATATTGAATGTCATTCCTTTAGTATCCTGTTATGAATTGCAATGTATGCTGCTGATAGGTCTCCTTTGTTTTTCCTGAACACATCCTTATCAAGGCTCAGGAGTTCACCCCTGATATACGAGTTCCTGTCCCAGAACCTGCATCCATCAGGTGTACCAACTTCATCAGCAAGAAGTATCTTACCGTCCTGTGTTCTTCCGAACTCTACCTTGAAGTCTGCAAGAAGGATATCTTTCCGAACAAGCGGGTAAAACATGATATCATTGATCTTCTCAGTAATCCTGGATATGTAATCGAGATCCTTCCCGGTCATCCAGCCTGAATCGAGTATCTCTTTCGTGCTCACCGGTCTATCCACAGCCTCGAACTTGGTCGTGAATTCAATCATGCCGCCGGGTATTAATGCTCCTTCTCTTGCCTCTGCATAATCCGGGAGTTTTATCCCCCCCTTTTCAAAGCGGCGCCACAGTGAGCCGGCTACGTAGTTCCGCCATATGACCTCGATCGGCAGAATTTTGAGATTCACGACCCTCATCCTGTTAGTACCGATCTTCTCTTTAAAATGCGTGTGTATACCTTTTTCTTCAAGTACCCTGAACCAGTAAGCTGCAAGGCTGCAGCATACCTTTCCTTTATGAGGGTATTCTGCTTTCTTTGCGCCGTCAAAGGCTGTGACCCTGTCCGTGAACTCGAATATGATGTCCCCGTTATCTGCTAGGTAGATATCTTTTGCCTTGCCTTTTCCTGTTAATCTCATGGGGTGTTAATCTGCTGTTCAAGTTTAAATAATTTATCATATTTTGTAATAATAGGTGCCTGTGGATTTAAAGGTACTTTTGTTTTTATATGAGTTATTATTAATACTTATTAAAATTTATGAGTACCGAAAAGTATTTATTCTCATCATATGTTGTAATAAAATATCATATTTAAACATTAACATTTGAAAATAGGAGGTAAAGATGCAGGATTACGTCACTAAGCCTGGGTTTGAGACATTGAAATCTGATATACTTGACAGGGGACTCTGCACGGGCTGCAGTATATGCACCATCATGTGCCGCCTTGATAATATCGCTTTTGATAACCGCCCTGTCATGAGACAGGAATGCGTAAGCTGCCAGCTATGTACCATCGTATGCCCCAGGGCTAACGGCGTATCCCCGGTACTCCAAAAAGAGTGGGAGCTCCACAACAGGTATGCCCTTATCCGCTCAGCCAGAAGTACGGATGAAGGGATACTGAAAGTATGCCAGGACGGGGGGGTGACAACAGCCCTTCTCTGGTATGCTCTGAATAAAGGGTTAATCAGCGGCGCTGTGGTATCAGGAGTAAAAGACCTGAAGCCCGTACCCATGATAGCTACAACTTACAAGGAACTGCTTTCTTCGGCTGGGGTCAGGTACTCCCCCTCGCCTACTTATCAGGCACTGCTGCCTCTTGCCAGGAGCAACGGTCATTACCGCAGGATACGGCTTGGGCTCGTAGGAACCCCGTGCCAGGTGCTTGCTCTCAGGAATATGCAGCTGCCTGACATGGATGGAGTAGTGCTTGAACCGTCTGACCATATTGAATTCATTATCGGGCTTTTCTGCATGGAGCAGTTCGACGGGGAACTGATCAACTATCTGGGAAAAAAGATGGATCTGCAGAAAGCAAAAAAGTTCAAGATAACCAGGGACGGGCTTAATATCATCTTTTTTGACGGCAGCAAGACTATCATAGGGCACGATGAGATAAACAAGTTCGTAAGGTACAACTGCCGCTTCTGTACGGATTTTACTTCGATGTACGCCGATATCTCGGTGGGGAACGCAGGTTCCGGGAACGGATGGACAACGGTGATAATAAAAAGCGACATTGGAAGAAAGATTTATTACGGCGCTCTCAATGAGGGGTTCATAGTTGAGAACAGGAAATCCCCTAAAACGGCGGTAATCGAGAGGCTGTCGAACAGTAAAAAGAATCAGGTCGAGAATTTGAAAAGGGTTCGTGAGAATTAAATTCACTATCCTGCTGCCACGAAAGGGGATAGCCAGCCGGATATAACCAGCAGCATTCCCTGCAAGAAATTACAATATCTTCTGTGCTTGGTAGTTATGACATTATATTAGTTATTATGATAACATATTTAAACTATACCGTTTATTACAGAGTAAAACGGTGAAAAGAAATGTGGCTCCGGATCAGGTATGTTTCAGAGACGGGGTACCCTTCGCTGCAACCGCATAATAATCAATAATATCTGCAAAAATATACGGTTCTTATGGATATATTCTCAATCCTCCTTATCATAGTCGGTCTGATATTATTCGAGACAATAATCAGCGTCGATAATGCTGTAATTAATGCAGAAGTGCTCTCAACGATGTCAGCGAGAGCAAGGCGGTGGTTTTTAATCTACGGTCTGATCATTGCAGTTTTTGCTGTCAGAGGCTTGCTGCCCTGGCTTATTGTATGGGCAACGAACCCATCACTTGGAGCAGTTGGGGCTCTGACCGCAACGATGAGCGATAATCCAGAAATAAAGGAGATGATCGAGAGATCATCACCCTTTCTGCTGATAGGCGGCGGCGTATTCCTTATATTCCTGTTCTTCCACTGGCTGTTCATCGAGACGAAAAACTATGGTCTGCGTGGCGAAAGGTTTTTTCACAGGCACGGGGTCTGGTTCTTTGCGATCGTCTCTATTATTCTTATGGTCATAGTATGGTATGCTCTAAAGCAGCATGCTTTTCTGGCGTTCGGGGCTGTGGTGGGCTCGACTGCTTTTTTTATTGTTCACGGGTTCAAACAGAACGCAGAGATACGGGAGAAAGAGCTTATGGGCGATACGAGCATGAGCGACTGGAGCAAGATATTATATCTTGAGGTGATCGACGCCACATTCTCGATAGATGGCGTGATAGGTGCATTCGCTTTTACTATGTCGGTACCGCTCATAATAATCGGTAACGGGATCGGAGCCTTTGTAGTCAGGGAGCTTACCATAAGGAACATTGAAACGGTCAAGAGGCTCATATACCTTAAAAACGGGGCGATGTATTCAATATTCTTCCTGGGGATTGTAATGGTGCTTGACAGTTTCGGGGCGCATATACCGAACTGGATATCGCCGATAGCGACAATCAGTATTGTGGGTTATTTCTTTTACAAATCCAAAAAATGCCTGTGAATCAAAAGAGGCAGGAACACCAGCGCTACCGCGATTACTGTCAATCCAGCCACGGCAAAGCTTGCCTGGAAGCCGTACCTGTCCGCGATCAGCCCTCCTATGAAGGGACCCACCGCAAACCCCAGGGAACCGAACAGGTTGAACCCGCCCATGGCAGTGCCGCGCTTTGCGGGATTTGCCAGGTCGCCAGCCAGCGCAGCTGAGGGAGGGTACATGAGCGCACCCACGATGCCGCCCAGCACCATGACCGCAGCCAGCAACGGCGGGGGGACTGCGCCTACGCTTGCCACTGCAATGCCGTACAATATGGAGCCGATCATCAGCGGAGGCGCTCTTCCTATCTTATCGGATATTGCTCCGAGAGGATACTGGAGGAGGGCAAAAGGAACCAGAAATGCCGCCATGTACATCCCGATACTTCCTGAGCCCATGCCGTATTTCATGGCAAGCATCAGCGGGAATACGCCGACAAAAAATCCGACCGTAAATCTTTCCACGAACGAGAAGGCATATGGTATGAATATCCTCTTTTCTTCCCGAAGCAGCATCAGAGCATCATTCAGGGAGGAGGGTCTTGATTCAAGCCTCTGCTCTTTCAGGGCTATCGACGCGACCAGTGCTCCTGCCAGCAGCATGAGCGAACCCAGGTAAAGCGGATAAAGGGGATCTATTGCACCTATCCTCCCTCCTGCCGGGGCACCCAGCGCATTTCCCAGAGCCATCCCCATACCAAGTATCCCCATGCCTCTGCCGTAATGCGTGTGCCTGACCACATCAAGCACAGAGGTAAGGAGAAGGGAGAATGCCATTACTGTAAAGCTTCCTTCTATAAAGCGAAGTATCAGCAGCAAAGGCATGTTCGGCGCCAGGGTTAGGCTGAACATGAGCGCTGCGTTCCCAATAAAACCGCCAAGTATGAACACCTTTCTTTTCCCTATCCTGTCCGAGATGCTGCCCCAGATGAGCGAGAATATCACATAAGCTGCAAGGTTGACTGAGACAAAGAGGCTTGTCTCTGCCACGGATTCTACATTGAACCTCTCCATGACGAAACTATCAAGAACAGGATAAATAAGAGTGACGCTGAACATCAGGATGAAGGTCAGAGCGCCAAGTACGTGTATCTCTCCGTAGCCCCCTTTTTTAACCATCTGCTTTATTCCCGGAGGTCTGGCGGCAGCATATTGGGTATGCCGTCATCTATGGGATAATACTCCTTACATTTTCCGCAGTACAGCGTTCCTTTCACGATCTCTTTCTCATTCTCTTCAGTTACCTCAAGTACGAGGTCGCCCTTGCACATCGGGCAGCACAGGATATCCATCAGGTCTCTTTTCATTATATTTGCACCTTGATTTCCTTAAATGCGGTTTTAATTATCAAGTTATCGGTAAAATATAAGAGGTGATACGTTATTTAATGATATGAGAGAGGAAGGGCGGCTGCCGGTGGCAGGAATGCTGCTGAGGAAAGTCCCCTCACTATCTGGACCGCGGACGCATTCAAGTGCGTAGGGTGAGAATCCTGGCTCTGGAACAGAAACGATACCGCAGCGCAGAAATGCGATGAGCCCGAAAGGGCGAGGTCATGCGTGTGCGGATGGAACGGCGAATCCCCGCGGGTGCAAGCCGAAACAGGACAGAAGGGCAGTCCAGACCTGTCCGAGTACGGCGCGAAGCTGAATGCCGCATGGGCGCGATATGGGCACTACCCATTGCGCTGAACATAAAGGGGCTTACTCTCCTCACTCAAATTTTTGATTAAAGCTTCCCGATGAACTCACCGATGCGCGCCAGCGCCTCCACCAGTTCCTCGTATGATGTTGCATAGGAGCAGCGCAGGTACCCTTCGCCGCAATCCCCGAACACGCTGCCTGGCACAACAGCCACTTTCTGCTCTTTCAGGAGCCTGCCAGCGAACTCTTCCGAGGTCAATCCCGTGTTCCTGATGCTGGGGAAAGCATAGAACGCCCCCCTGGGCTCAAAGCATTCAAGCCCCATCTTGTTAAGACCGCTCACTACGAGGCGGCGCCTGCGGTCGTATTCTCTGGCCATCTTTTTCATCTCGCCGTCGCCGTTCTTCAGTGCCTCAATCGCCCCCATCTGCGCCGTGATAGGTGCGCAGAGCATGGAGTACTGGTGTATCTTGGTCATGGCGCCGATGAGTTCTTCGCTTCCTGCGGCATAGCCCAGGCGCAGCCCTGTCATGGCGTGCGATTTTGAGAAGCCGTTTAAGATGATGCTCCTGTCCCTCATCCCCCGAAGAGATGAAAAGCAGGTATGAGCGCCGCCATACGTCAGTTTGCAATACACCTCGTCCGAGATAACGGCGAGGTCATGCTCATTAACCACGTCGGCTATCTCCTCAAGGTCGCCCCGCCTCATGACAGCGCCCGTGGGATTATTGGGGTAACTGAGAACGAGTGCTTTGGTCTTCTTCGTGATGCTCTTCTCTATCTGTTCAGCGGTCACCCCGAACTCGTTCTCCCGGAACGTGGGCACAGCCACTGGCTCCCCGCCAGCCAGAGTCACGCTGGGCTTGTATGAGACGTAACAGGGCTCAGGAACTATGACCTCATCCCCCGGATTTATTAGCGCCCTGAACGCCAGGTCTGCGGCCTCGCTCACACCTGTAGTGACAAGTATCTCGTTCCCGGGATCATACTCCACGTCGTAATCTTTCCTGAAGCATTTAGATATCAATTCCCGCAGTTCAAGAAGCCCGAAATTGGAGGTATACGAGGTAAACCCCTTCTCAAGCGAATATATGCACGCCTCGCGGATGTGCCAGGGCGTTACGAAATCCGGCTCTCCCACGCCGAGCGATATCACACCATCCATCTCAAGCACTAGATCGAAGAATTTCCGTATCCCTGAGGGGGGGATGCTTTTTACCTTTTCAGCCACGAATTTATCTGGCATATGATCACGGGGATACAGCAAGGCGTTCTGAGCGTTCTTTTTCAAACAAAACATCTCCGTCTTCTTTGTATGTTCTCAGCACGAAATGAGTTACAGTGCCCTGCACCTGTTCAAGCGTGGCTATCCTCTCAGCCACGAAAAAAGCCACTTCTTTCATGGACCTGCCGCGCACGGTAAGGGAGAGGTCGTGGTCTCCAGAGATAAGGCGGACAGATCTCACCTCAGGGAACTTTGCGATCCTCTCGGCGATGGCATCGTACCCGGTCCGTTCGCGCAGCGCGACCTTAATCTCGATGATGGCATAAACGTATTCTTCCCCGGCTTTTTCCCAGTCTATTACGGTCTTGTATTTCCGTATGATCCCCTTTTTTTCAAGTTCCTTTATCTTTGAGGCTGCCTGTGCTTCGGTGATCCCCGTCATGGTAGCTATTTCCCTGGGTGCTATTCTCGGATTGCTCTCCAGAATCTCAAGTATTTCTTTCATGGTCATGCCTCGGCGCTTTCTATGCTGTAAGGGTTAATAGGCTTTATGTTGCCTTTTCCAAAGCTTTTTATTGGTGTACCCTGTCTTTTGAGGGATATGAGAGCCGTCATCCCGTTCAAGAAGAGCAACGCCAAATCAAGGCTATCTGCGCTCCTATCAGAAAAAGAGCGCGAGGAATTCGCTATAGCCATGCTCAACGATGTATCTGAGGCGCTGCTCAATTCTGAATGCTTTAAGGTCATCGATTTACTGACTACTTCGATCATCGAAGTTAAGGGACTAAATACCGTACTGACAGAGAAGGGTTTGAACGAGGCACTGAACGAGTACTTAGGGAAAATGTCTTCGCACTCAATAAATGAACCTGTTTTGATCATAATGGCTGATATCCCGCTTGCCTCTGCAAAAAACATCAGGGATATCGTTACATCGCCTGCCGATATCGTTATCGCGCCGGGAAGGATGGGCGGCACCAATGCCCTTTTCATACGCCGCCCGTCAAGCTTCCACGTGGACTATTACGGCGCAAGTTTCTTAAAGCACCGCGAGATCGCATTTAGTAGCGGTCTTAAGTACGAGGTTTTTGATTCCTTTAACCTCAGCACGGATATCGATGAAACCGCAGACCTTGCAGAGGTTTTGCTCCACGGCACAGGAAATGCGGCGCGTTACCTTAACAACCTCGGTTTCGCTCTGGCTGAGACCGGGGGCAGGATAGGGGTCAGAAGATAAATACTGAAAGCTCGCTCCAGCTCTGTACAACGTTCAGAACAGCCTGTTTCCGTGCATAGCTTTATCAGAAATTGCTCCATTCTTTAGACCTTTTTCATCAAAAGGGATGCTCCCGAAATATTGATGCAAAAATATATAATAATATCTCGCTTCTTTTGCTGCTATGAATTTCATTGAAAAAGTGAAATGGCTTTTACTTGAGCCATCAGAAACATTTAACGCTTCAAAAGAAGAAACTCTAGTTGAGGCAATAAAATATTATTTCATCGTAGCAGCTATATACTCTGCTATCTCATCCCTCTGGTTTGCATCTGGCACTTACATGGGAAAGCCAATGGTGATTACCTTTGGAATGCTGACAGGCGCAGGTGCAGGAATAACGTTGTTCACACCGCTGGTATATTTATTCCCTCCTGCCGGTTTAGTATTTCCTGGGTTTCCCTATCTCTGGATTAACTTAAACAACTTTCTGATAGATCTAATACCTAAAGCCGCAGGAATTAACGAGGCAATTTTGCTATTTGTAATTTTCTTGATTTTAGCGATCGTAAGTGCACTCATCTACGGAGCACTCTACCATATCGGAGTATATATCTTAGGCGGAAGAAAGGGAATTGCCCAGACAATAAAAGCAACTATGTACGGCTCGATACCAGGGTTATTGTTTATGATATTGCTTGGTTGGATACCTTTTGGTTGGATACCCAATGGTATAGTTTTCATTGCCTCTATCTGGTCATTGGGTGTTGGGATAATTGGGATAAGCAGACTTCAAGAACTCACAATCGGAAAGGCAATTGCGGCTGTGATTCTATCAATAGTTCTTGCAGCATGGGCGGTAGTTCTTGCAGGAAGGATGATATAAGTCAAGACTTCTTCTTAAATAAGAATCATATCCTCACATAATTCTTAAAAACCATTACTATCAGGAATACAATAACAGAAACCATCACTATTGCCCCTCCAGCAGCCAGGTTGAAATAGTAAGAGCCGACCAGGCCTGTTATTACTGCGAATATTGAAAATATTATCGAAAATGACATCGTTTCTCTGAAACTTCTGGAAATTTGAAGGCTTGTGGCAACAGGAACTACAAGCAGAGAAGAGACCAGCAGGACTCCTACTATTTTCAGAGACACAACTACAGTGATCGCAGTTAAAACAACCAGAAGATTGTTCAGCTTTTCCACAGGTATTCCGCTCGCTTTTGCAGATACTTCATCAAAAGTGATATAAAAAAGCTCTTTATAAAAAATAAGTATGGCACCTATGGTCAACACACCCAGTACGAGTATCAGTATTAAGTCCGTCTCATTTACAGTAAGAATGCTTCCGAACAAATAACTGAAAAGATCGATATTAGAACCTCTCGTCATACTTAATAGAACCACGGCAAGAGCCAACCCTGCTGAAAATAGTATAGCCAGAGCCAGGTCTCCATAAATCCTCGCCTTTTTCAGGCGGTTTATGGCAAAAGCGCTTAATACCGAGACTATCAGAGCCGCCATAACTGGATATACATTCAAAAAAAAACCTAAAGCCAGTCCCCCGAGAGCAATATGAGATAGGGTATCACCGATCATCGAGAGCCTTTTCAGTACGATAAAAGTGCCTATAATTGAGCAGATGAATGCTATCATGATTCCCGCGACCAATGCCCGCTGCATGAAACTATACTGGAATATCTCTACTACCATGTTAATCCCCGTGCATGTGATGCACGAATTTCATACCTGTAATTCCATAAAAAAAATCCTCAGGATGGCATTCCGGGAACAATTTTCTATTTATGCAGGCAAGCTTACCAACGCGGGAGGTTATGTTGCTGATATCGTGGGTCACAAGCACCAGCGTAATTTTTTTCTCCTTATTTAACCTTTCCAGAAAATCATAGAATTCTTTTTGCGCTATTATATCGACACCAACGGTAGGTTCATCTAAGATCAACAGCTCCGGTTGACTTGCCAGCGCTCTTGCTATGAATACCCGCTGCATTTCACCTCCGGAAAGTTCGCCCACTCTCCTGTTTTTATACTCCTTCATACCCACTATTTCCAGGGCTTCCTCTATCGCCTGAATGTCCTCCTTCCCAAGCTTTTTGAACATACCTTTTTTTGAAAATCTGCCCATGGAAACAACTTCGAACACGTTTATAGGGAAATTTGTATCAAAGTTTATAGCATGCTGGGGAACATACCCTATTCTGTGCCAATCCTTGAAATGATTTATGTCTTTACCAAACAACTTTACAGTGCCTGCGGTCGGTTTAAGTAATCCGAGCATTATTTTTAGCAGTGTTGTTTTACCAGAGCCGTTCGGACCAATGATCCCCAGTAGCTCTCCCCTCTCAAGTACCAGGTCAATATTCTCAAGAACCTTAAGACTGTCTGTATCAAAACTTACATTCGATACCTCAACTATTTTTTCATCCATTCTCCGCCTCCAGTGCCAATTTAAGGTTATTCAGGTTCTCCCGCATTAAGGTAAAGTAGTTCTTACCCTGCTTTATTTCATCTTCGGTAAGCCCTTCTATGGGATTGAGCACCAGCGTCTGCGCCCCGACTTCTTTCGCTATGACCTCGGATAACCTCGGGCTTACGAGAGTCTCAAAGAAGATGTATTTAACCCCGTTCTCTCTTGCAAGTTTTACTATCTCAGCGATTTGAGCAGGACTGGGCTCTATTTCCGGGGATAAACCGGCAATCGCTATTTGCCTGAGATTATACCTTCTTGCAAAATAGCTGAACGCCGTATGGGAAGATATGAATACTCTCTTTCCGGCAGGAGCTAATTCTCTTGTTATTTCCTCGTGCAGGTTGTCCAGTTCCTGTTTAAGGGCTTTAGCATTGGCTCTATAATATTCGCTGTTCTCAGGGTCTGTTTTAATGAATGCTTCTTCTATATTCTCCACCTGCTGTTTTGCAAGAAGGGGATCAAGCCAGATATGCGGGTCAGGCCGACCCTGGGTCTTATTGAGTTCAATTCCCTTACTGGAATCCACAACTGTTAATTTACCGGGTTCGATCCTTTCTATCATACCTTCAACAAACGGTTCAAATCCAGCCCCGTTATAAACAAATATCTGAGCTGACTCTAATTTGATAATATCCCTTGGACCCGGTTCCCAATCATGGGGTTCCACACCAGCCGGGATAAGGGTTGAAACCTCAGCCTTCTCGCCCCCGATGCGGTTAGAAAATTCATAGAGCGGATAGAAGGTAGCAACTACCCTGATTTTATCGCTTTCTTTTGGCTGTTCGATACATCCTGTAATAAAACTAAAAAATAAAATAAAAGTTATCAGAATGATCGTTATTCTTTTCCTCATTGTTCCTCCTCTCCCGGGCAACAGCAGCACTTATCGCTGCTTATATGTACACCACACGGGCTGCTTTCAGGGTGTTTAAGTTTTTTACATATATTGTCCACAGCCTCTTTTGGTACAAAATACTCAAATTTACATACGGCTTCACATGCCCTGTCCTTACTCATACCATTCTCGACAAGCAGACAGACAAGCAGTCCATGGCGCCTGTTCAGGAACCTGGCATATTCTTCCCCTTTGTGCGTCAGAGTGCATCCGTGGTATGGTTTGTAGGAAATAAAGTCTGTTTTTGATAATTCTACTATGATCTTGGTGACGGTCGAAGGGTCGACGTTGAACTCCTGTGCTATTTCTGTCGTTCTGGCATTTTTGCGGTTATCAATGAATTTTATATATTCTATCTTTTTAGGGGATAGCTCCAGACCATCAATACCTCTCATGGAATCAAATTTGGAGTTACTCCAAAATAAACCTTTCGAATTGCATGAACCCATCCAATAATTCCGACATCTAAACGACTGGAGCATAAATGAGCCACAGAGGCGCTGAGGCACGGAGAGCTTTTTTGGAACTATTTCTCTGTGTCTCCGTGCCTCCGTGGCTGTTGTTTTTATATAGGTCGTGAAACTTAAGGCACTACCGGATTAGCAGGATAGGTTTTTACCATCCTGTCAATCTGATCTTCCCGTCTAATTAGTGGATGGTCTCTTAGCGTAGAAAAGGATTAAGGGCACAAAGTATAATATCTCAGATTATAAGGAAGAATAACAAACTATGCAGCTTGAAAAACTCAGACACGGCACAGAACTACTGAAACGCGGCTTTGCCAGCATGCAAAAGGGCGGAGTGATAATGGACGTCACAACGCCGCAGGAGGCGCAGATAGCAGAGAGAGCAGGCGCGGTGGCTGTGATGGCGCTCCATGCAGTGCCAGCGGACATACGCAAGGCGGGCGGAGTGGCAAGAATGGCAGATCCGCAGATAATAGCAGAGATAATCGACGCAGTTACCATCCCGGTGATGGCTAAAGCCAGGATAGGTCATTTTGTCGAGGCTGAGATCCTCGAGGCGCTCGGCGTTGACATGGTTGACGAATCCGAGGTGCTGACGCCAGCGGATGAGATGTTCCACATCGACAAGACGAGGTTCACGATACCATTCGTATGCGGAGCCCGCGACCTTGGCGAGGCGATGCGCAGAATAAACGAGGGCGCGGCGATGATAAGGACAAAGGGAGAAGCAGGGACTGGCGACGTGAAAGAGGCTGTGAGGCATATGCGCGCCATCATGGGTGCAATAAGAGAGCTAAAGGGCAAGGGTCCTGAGGAAATTATAGCCGTTGCGCGAAAGATCGAGGCTCCGATAGAGCTTGTGAAAGAGACGGCAGAGCTTCAGAGGCTCCCTGTGGTGAATTTCGCGGCTGGAGGCGTTGCCACACCTGCGGACGCAGCGCTTATGATGCGCCTGGGCGCGGACGGGGTTTTTGTGGGCTCAGGGGTATTCAAGGCAGAGAACCCTGAGAAGATGGCTTCAGCAATAGTCGAGGCTGTGAACAATTACGATAATGCCTCGGTGCTTGCCGAGATCTCAAAAGGGCTTGGCGGAGCTATGAAGGGGATAGATATCAGGAGTTTAACAGAGAAGGAAGTGCTGCAGGCGAGAGGATGGTAGGGTTAGATAACTTACATGCTGATTATATCTGGCATGTAAGTTTCATTATAAGTATATACTTGTGATTCAACAAATTTAGGTCATCGGAAGAGATA
>Ga0074199_1000734_pt1 | contig 42248 bp, 36 predicted proteins | sample EPASupsiteSAE347_FD_64528 | JGI IMG/M metagenome (GOLD analysis project Ga0074199, IMG submission 64528) | Bioremediated contaminated groundwater from EPA Superfund site, New Mexico - Sample SAE3-47 | ecosystem: Environmental > Aquatic > Deep subsurface > Groundwater > Contaminated ... | reverse complement strand
GCCAAGACCGCCCCCGCCGGCGTCCCTGCCAGGTTCTTCAGCAGTTTCACGGTAGCATCAACGCGATTGAGCCAGGGAATCGCGAACCAGCCGATCTTCATCATCCAGCATCGAATTGATGAGTTATGGTGGTCCAGGTTGATGGTCAACTTCTGTACGGCTTCTGATTGCGGCGGGGACATAAGGAATGCCGATTGACAGAGTTTCCAAGGAAACTGATCTATCCAAGTGGGAGGCAGTCGGGCCGCTGCCGCTTCCCTGTTGATCTCCATTTGCTGTCGGGCTACGTCGGTAAACTTCGATCCACTCTCGACGGCCAGAAGAAGACACGAGAGGGCGCGCATGTCTGTGGCTCGGGGCAAGGCACAGTCCTTCGGGGCCTTCTCAACTTCCGCTTGCCATTCGCGGGCCAAGGCCAAGAATACGCGTTCCGCGACGATAGGCGCAGTGGTCAGGTTAATTGGGTCTGGCGCAGGCTGGGCCGGCAATCCAAGTGAGGGAAACAAATCCGCCCAGTGCTCGGGGTGATTATAGGAGCCGACCACCAGGTCGTAGCCTTGCGAATGCCACAGTTCTTCCAGTTCGGCTTCCTCTTCCTCCGTAAGATTACTCACCTCCGGATCCGGCGCGTCGAGCGCCTTGTCCAGTAGATCACCGAATCTTTCAGCATCAGTCCTGTATTCATCTTTGTCAGGCATGGATGCTCCTTTTATGCCGCTGTGTTCAGCCTGGCGCAAAGGTCTCCCGCTGCACTGCCTGTTCTTGCTTTTCATAATGCACCTATTTCCGACGCTTGTTGCCCGATATTATATAAACTATAGGTCATCTTCATTCCAGCCCCCGATCTCATTCTTGCGTTCTCATACCGCTTGAAATATCTAAGGGCTTTCCATCTGCGCCACGCTCTTGTAAGGACAAACTTCGGCATGGTTATTTTATGAACTCGGAGAAAGTGAAGAAAAGCGTTCATGGAACTAAGCAAATCGCAGAGATAAATGCCGAGGGTATTGCAAAAATCCGACTCAACCCCTTTGATGGATTTCGGCCTGTTGGTGAGCTTTGGTATGGTTTCTTCGAGTTTTGCGAGAGCATTTTCTATCCCAGTCACACACTTGTTTATATCGTTAATGGCAGGATCCGCTTCTAAGAACACCCCGCCGCGACGATCGTAGAAACGGTTCTGTGCTTCATTGAAGGCGTGCAATGCCTGGTACGCATCATCGGCAATACCAAGAAGGCCGTATGTATCAACTCTATTCATTTATTCCTTTTTACCCGCCTCCCGCCATTTAACGCCGGCGTGCACCAAAAATTATTTACCCTGATATGCATCTGAATGCCCTTCGTGAAGTTTCCAGTTCTCGATGTATGCCGCGGCCAGTTCCTTGTCCCGGACTATCAGCAAGTTTTCCGCGTTCGTTTCCTCGGCGGCCTTCGTGAAATTAAATGAACCGGTTATCAGCACCAGCCCGTCAATCACCATGACCTTGTTATGTGCTATGGCGTGCTTTGCGTCAATCAGCGTCGTGATCCCGGCGTGAGCGATAAAGTCCGCTGAAGAATACTTTGCCGTTTTCTGGCCCTTATCCAGGATGACCGTGATTTTCACCCCTCGCTTGTGTGCATCCACCAGGGCCTTGGCTATGGGTGCGGATGTGAAACTGTAGGCTTGAACGAGGACGGAGTTGGTCGCCTTGTCCAATTCGGCCACTATGGCGTCTGCGGCCCCACCTTTGGGCGAGAAATAAACCTGCCATTCAGGCCCGGCGAAGGCAATAAGACATGGCAGAAAACAGACTATCAGGATCAGATTGATTCGCTTTATCACTGGCGGTCCCCATACTGGAGCCCGCCCGAAAAAAGAAAAGGGGCGCGCACTCCAAGCTCATGCCTCTCCAGAGGGACCGCGAAGCCCCATATAGGAAACACAAGACAAGTAGCCGCGCCCGTAAGAGCGCGTTACCACAAGTCTCGCTTCCTATATCGAAAATTCGCGGTTTTCTGGAGAAGCGTACTGCGTTAACGCATTAAATTATTTTATCAGATATTTGAGTTTGTCACCTCGTTGTTATTGGCGGCACCATACCGACTGATTGAAATAATAAAGCCTTCCCCCGCCGAAAGACAATCAAAATAATTCGGTTTTTGCCCGCCGCGGGCAAAGCGAAAACTGGAAGCGGTTGTTCGACTCTCATATTGTTATTGATGTCTGCATCAACAGTACGGACGCCATCTGATAGAATTCCTGCCTGCTCCGAAAAACTGTCTTGCCCAAAGTGACGGCTTCGGGCGGGAGATTGAAACCTTCGGGGTATTGGAGGCGAAACCATATTGAGTATAAACGCGTCTCAAGTATTCTGTCCTTTGTGAGAGCTTCGTACTGATAGACTGTAGTGAATAGAAGTGTCTCAGTCTGTTCTGGGCGAAATGAATGAACAGCTGATGGGTCGTGATCAGCATGTTTGAAGAAGTTGGCTGTCTCGTTGAGCTTGGCCCAAATCTTCTTTTTCCATTCGTCCTTGACCAATGGACTCACAAGATCAGAAAATGACTTGGGAAGTGAAACATCACTTTCACAGACCGCGCGAGTGATTTGGTAGGCTGCTGCCGTGAGGGTGTGTATTGACACGATGTCAGAATCCGCGAAGTAGAGTCGAATCGCGGTAATGAGTTGTCGTCGTGCCGCATCGAGTTTGGTGACTTGGATCTTATCCTTCATGACTTAGTCAAACGAAACGGGTCAGGTTCATGTTCTATGTCAACCCACAATCTCCTAACTGGAAACCGTCATCTCAAAATGCCGAACCAGTGTATTTACCAATTCGGCAGGATTGTATTGCACGCCAGTGGTTTCTCCCAGCGAAGCGAGGATATGCGGCCATTCCTTGGAATCCAATGGAAAGCCGGCAATAAAACGTTGGAGATCAATGCGGATAGAGTCGGCAAGGGTAAACGGAGGATCGACAAGGATGAGCGACAATCTGAAGACATCGTTGCGGTGCTTTTTAATGTCCAGTTCCTTGATCCGCTCGCCGTTTGCTTTACGTTCGGTCAAGTCCAGCCACGCCCTGGCCTTCAATGGAATCAATCCGTTGGCCTGCAAGATTGGCAAATCGTCCAGGATGGTCTTGGTTCCCTTGATCAGTTCGTAATAGGCGCTGTCCATGAGAATGGCGGACAGACTCGATAAATCCTCGCCGGCAGGAATGATCGTGATGGTTTGCCCAACGCCAATATCCATCTGCTCCAATCGTCGGGAAAAAAGTTCCAGCATGTCGGGGTATCCGATTCGCGCGGGGTTTTGAAAGCGATAATATTGCCGCTTCTCAGAGCGCTGCCGTTTCCGGTAGCTGCCGGCCTGTATGAACTCCCAAAATCGCCGCACAAAGGCATCATCCAGCGTTTCAATAACCAGAACCATATCCACGTCCTTGGTTACGCGAAACGGGATTGATTGCTCGGCAAACAGGCGATCGCATGCCGTCCCTCCAATGACGACAAAAGATTCCTTAAAATCTCGGAAATGTTCCTTGAAGAGCTGAAGTCCTTTTACCATTTGAAGCCCTCCATCAAGGATTCCAAGGCTCCTTGGACGCGTTCATCATGAGAGGTTTTGAGGCTCAGATACAATGAGAGTTTATCCACCGTTTCTCTCTCGACGGTGATCCTGGGATCATACGCCCAGCATTCCAGCCTGGCTTGGGCCTCCACCGGGTCATCGCATTGATGGAGGTCATTCGCCAGCTTTTTAAACAAACGCTCATCCAGCGCCGCCGAAGGTAGATTGTCGTCCGTCAGGTCGGTGTAACGGGATAAGGCCGTCAATCCGGCGGCTAGGCATCCTTCGGGACGTTTCCCCCATCGGACCCATAGCGCGCGACGAACAGGAGAGCGAAGATGGGGAAGCGCCTTCTTCCATAAATCCCGCGCGGGCGCGGTGAATTGCAGGTGCTTGTTTTTACCTACTATCTTGACCTTGCATAATTCAAAATTCACAAGATCGTCGGCCACGTTGGTCATGGTCATGGCGGAATAGCCGGTTTGTTCGGCCAGATCCATCAAAGATATATCTTCAATTTTCCGCTTCGTCAAATGACAGATCAGTATGGCTTGGGCGGACCAAGGCAGTTTATCGGCGTTCACCGATCGTGCCCGTCCGGCGTATTCCCGCAAATCAATAGCGCCCTGAGCCGGAAGAAACATCTGCTTCCCCGGCACGATGAAGGCGACACACTGACGTAGAAGTCGGTTTCGGACCGTGGAATCCAGTTCCGGCAGAACAAATGCCACCTCCCGGCCAATGGCTGCCCGAAACGCCTTGGCGTGGGCGACGTATTGAGACGGTAGTAATCCCTTGGCGGCTGGTTTGCGTAAGGCCAAGATCAGTTCATGCCCAAATAGGATGATCTTAACCAGTTGGTAGCTTGACTTGAGAAAAAGAGGAACACGCCCGGCAACGGCCGGGTCCAGATCAGCCGGCTGGATGGGCTGGTCGGTCAATTGAGTAATATACCCATTCAATCTTTTGATTATATCCATATCGCCACCTCTTCAATAAACCTAATGTGAACGATACACTACAAGACTTTATTATGCAACATCTATTTATTATCTTTGTTTTGTCCGGTGGGACGGTTCTCTGAACGCTGAATATAGATACGCTATTCGCGAATGGCGAATAACCGGCACGGCTAACCATATCCCTTTATGAGCCGTTTCGATGGCCCAATTGCTTTCTGTCTTCACCGGTCTGGCCCATTTGGCCCATTAGTGGCCCTTCTGCCGCGAACTTCTTAGAAAGCGCTTTTTCCACGAGTACCAATCTTCGTGAAAACGCCTTATGCAATGAGATCTGTTAAATCTTTGGGAGTGCATCAACCCTGCCGCTACGACGAATATACATAACTATTGACATTTCAATATCTTGCATGTTTATCGCCATCTGTTCTTTGTAACGAAATATAGTCAGTTTTCGTGACAATAATAAGTCAAAAAAATCATCTCTTAGTCCATCCAGTATGCTCTTGAATCATACGAGTGCATCTCCTTTCTGCACCGCCGCCAGTTATTGCAGGTCGTGACGTGATTATTATGACCTACTTCATTACCAAACACATAGCAAGAAACGGATACTATGTTTGGTAATTTGGTATGATTCGTTGTTTAAATATGTAGATAGTTGCAGACAAGTCCCGACATTATGCAACTCACTATCATTACAATAAAGCGGGGAACAAAGACCATTCCTCACGGATTTGATGCCTTCCGTGTCTTTTGCCATCTGACAAGCTCTCCTTCAGTGATCCGGGGGCGCGATCCTACGTAAGGATAGAAAGCCCGCAACGCGCCTGTGGCGAGAGCCCTATATAAACACGGGCGTGATAAACCCACTCGCTTTGCTGCCGTTGTGATGTTCAGTGCCTGGCCTTCAGCCTCAATTTCTGATGTTATGCCACGCCGCATCGCTTCCACGGAGGCAAGATGGGGGTCGTCTGCCGACAGTGTCAGAATCCACGCTATAATTTCCAGCTTGTTAATATTATGTAGTTTCACGATTTTCCATCCAATATAGATAGTGCCCGTGTCTTATCCTTCTTCAGCGTCTTCGGAGTCATTCCATCAATGATCTCCCGCAACTCTTCATCCCGTGTCTTCGACGGCAGCAGTGCAGGTGTGTCGCCGATTACAGCGGGCAGAGTAGCCACGGCCCGGCGCAAGGCGTCTTCGTCGGTGTGCGTGTATAGGGCATGAACGTCCGGCGAGTTGTGCCCGACAATCGCTTGCGATACGCTTTGCGCGGCCCCGGCTTGACGTAGAAACGAAACAGCGGAATGACGCAGGCTATGAAATCCGGCGACCACGGAACGGCGGATCCCTACCCCGTTGCGCTCGCTGGTGGTAGTAAGCCCGCATGCTTCAAAGTGTTCTTGAATGAGATTTGACACAATACCTTGGTGCTTCTGGTATCGTTCTGCCATGTCCGGCGTCACTGGCCCCTTGCGGTTGCCGGGCGCCGTCTCGCTCAAGACGATGTAAAGCTCCGGGTGAATGGGAATCAGCAGTGGTTCGGGTTTCTTTCGGGCGGTCTTGCGCGGGATATAACGGATCAAGCGGCGCTCCATATCCACGTTGCCCCAGTCCATGCAAGCGGCATCCCCTAGCCTGCAACCGAGATATAAACCAAAGGCAAGCATGATCCGCAATTCGCCTTTTGCGTTTTGGCAAACATTGCGGAGTTCTTCCACGGTCAACGGCCGCCGGCCAATAGAATGTTCGTCCCGCTTGGCTATTTTTGCCCAAGGGTTTTCTATCAGCCGGGCCTTGTGCGTCAGCACGTTGAAGAATGACCGTAGGAAAGCGCGGTGCGCGTTGAACGTGCGTCCGGTAACTTTCAATTCGGCCATGTGTTCCTTGTAGTCCTCGCAGATTTCAAACGTGATTTCGCGCAATGTTTTGGATTCTGGGTGGGTTTCGCCAAGCCAGCGTAAAAAATTCTTCCAGTGACATTCATAATTTCGCATTGTTACCGGAGAGATTTCGCGGCGGTTGCCGGCCCGGTCGTAGGCATCCCAGGCGCTTTCAAGCAATAAGGGCGGGTTGTGTTGTTCGTCAAGGGTGGTTAATTCTGCTTTTGCGCCTTCAATACGGCTCTTCACGTTCTGAAGCGTTTTGATTTCATCTTTAACAAGATACGGCTCGATAATCCGTCCGAGTTCTTTTTCCGCGTCTCGTTTGTCTGTCTGGCCGGTGGTCTTTGCATAACGGCGTCCGGCAATATACCAGACCGCATGCCAAGTTTTTCCGCGGCGTTGTAGAAAACCTTTCCTATTTTTCATCTTGCCTCCTCGTGTCCTTTGTTGTCTATTACTGGCACGAGTTGAGCATAATTAAGGCAAGATATCAACACAAAACAGATACAATAGTAAATATTAATCAATGCTGTATTGATAAAAAGTCGGCCTCCGAAGCCGAAGGTTGTGGGTTCGACCCCCGCCAGGCGCACTGTCAGATGATTGAATTTTCCTTCATTCGTGTTTATTCCCCGGGACATGATTTTAAATTGTTCTTTTCCAGATACCGCTGGTGATATTCTTCGGCCGGATGGAACTCTTTCGCCGGTAAAATCTCGGTCACAATGGCTTTCCGCTCTTTCCCGCCGTTTTCCAGCTGTTCTTTTGATTTTCGGGCCGCAGCTTCCTGCCGGGCGTTGTGATAAAAAATGACCGATTTATACTGGGTTTTGTGTCTAATGCCCGGATCGTGAATTTTCCAGAATTCGTCCAGAAGTTTTTCGTAAGATACCTGTTCCGGGTCGTATTCCACCTCAACGACTTCCGTGTGTCCCGTTTTGCCCGAACACACCTCCTCGTAGGTCGGATACTTAAAATCTCCCCCCTCGTATCCAACCCGCGCGGAGACAACCCCTTTCAGCTTGCGGAATGATTCCTCCACGCCCCAGAAACAACCCGCCCCAAACGTGGCCCGTTCCATTTTGAACAACTGGCCGGATTGCGCAAATTTGAGGGCAATCGCATTGATGCAATAGCGTTTACCCGTGGGCTGCGGGCCGTCATTAAATACATGCCCAAGATGCGCGCCGCAGCGCGCGCAAAGAATCTCTTCCCGCCGCACCCCAAAACTGTCATCCGCCTGAGATCTGACATTCAATTCCGACACCGGCTCCCAGAAACTAGGCCACCCGGTTCCCGATTCAAACTTGTTTTCATAGCGGAACAAATCCGTGCCGCAGCAAACGCACTGGTAGACGCCGCTTTCGCCCTGGGGAGGCAGGGAGCATTTCCCCGTAAAGGCCGGCTCGGTATCCTTCTGACGCGTGACACGATATTGCTCGGGGGTAAGCATCTTCCGCCACTCGGCATCGCTTTTTTGTATTTTTTTGACTTCCATCACCTGACCGCTGGCGGCATCAAAAATCTTTATCATGTCCGACGCCATGGCGCCACCTCCCTCAAAAGCAAATATTATGACGAACACAAGCAATATCGGGATTCCGGATATTTTCATATCGTTGACAGGATTTTTTATGCGGATGCGTTAGAACGGAGTCCCAATCCGTTGGCGGACCGGGACTCCGCGGGCTGAAAACAACCGGATCATTTTTTTACAACCGACTGACTGCAAAAGGCTCGGAATATTATTTTTTTCCTTTTTTCTTTGATATTTTTTTCGCCTTTGATGCCATCGGCTTTCCGCAGCACCAGAGCGTGTCTTCCGAGCACCCGCATTCATCAATAATTACTTCCCTGCCGCAGGGAACACAAACCAGTCTCTGTCCATTTGTTACCTTGCTCATATGACCCTCCTATTTATGTTTTTGTTTTGCTGTCCTGGATTATTCAGCCAATTTAGATGGCTGTCCTTTTGTCTTAAAAATACAGGCACAGCTTCATTGCATCCATCGGGTAATTGATTAATTTATGGTTCTAAAAACCTTAAAACTTACCTCAAACGCATCGTGCGCCTTGCGGGGCGCTTGTGCCGATTGAAGTGGGCATGAAAAAAAGAGGCGTAAGATGACCATGGCGCCGCAGAATAACGCGGACGAGGTCAAAAATCAGCCCCAGCGGCGTATCGCAGTCCGCCCGACCATCACGGACTGAATGTGAACGGACCTTGCGGAGCATAGCCGCCGGATGACATCCAGACTATCCAGTTATTGCTGACGACCATGGCAGGATCAGCCTTGCCATCGCCATCAAAATCGCCAGCCATTGGCGTGCCGGCCACGCCGAAGTTCCAGGGTCCGCCGCTCAGTTGATAACCCGTGCCGGAAAACCAGATATACCACGATGAATTGACTACCATGGCAGGATCCGCCTTGCCGTCACCATCAAAATCGCCGGCCACTGGCGTGCCCGCCACGCCGAAGTTCCAGGGTCCGCCGCTTAGTTGATAACCCGTGCCGGAAAACCAGATATACCATGATGCATTGACTACCGTATAAGGATCGGCATATTGGTCGCCGTCAAAATCGCCATCGCGCGGGCTCTTGAAAGGATAAATCGTCATGGTGACGGCGGGATCGGTGAACCCGATGCTGGAATCATTGCCATAGACATCGTCAAAGGAGAGCGCATAGACACGGCCGGCTATGCCGTAACGATGAAGTATTTTCCCATAATAGAAGATCGGGAAGGCTGAGGAACTGACGCCGGCCGTGCCCAGATAATATTTGGAACTGTCTTTCCAATCCGCCGTGCCGTTATCCAGATGCATAACCCCGCGGACGATTGATACCGGAATGGCCATGGCCACGGGGTCAGTGATCCAGTAAGCACCCGGCCCGCTCGGGTAACCATCCTGTCCATAGAGGAGATAGCCCCAGTCAATATCCTCGGGAACAGCGCTTGTGGCGCCGACATTATGCCACAAATAAGTTTTGTTCTTGAAATCGGGGCTGCCCCAGGCATTGCTCGGCCTGGGCAAGGACGGAACCGTATAGGGAATGGTCATCGCGGCATCGGTATAGATGGAAAGGATCAGCCCATCCGTGCTCACTTTGCCGTAATAGGTCGCCGGGTCAGAGGCGAGCTTGCTGGAAAACGAAAATGTGCGGCCGGGCTTCCAGCATTGGTTGTTGACGTAATCATCCAGGAAATGGGTGAACATCTGCGGGAGCGAATCGCTGGAATTGACATAGCTCAGGGCGGCGGCTTTTGGAGCAATAACCCGCACGACTTCTCCGGCGGCATTTTCCACGATCAAGGCCTTGAAAATATCCGTGTTCCCGTATTGCTGGGCGCTGTCCGCCGGGGAGGGAATTGCCGCAAACTGCCTGAAGATTGTTTCCGACGCAGCGGGAATGCCGACCGTTATTGTTCCGCCGCTGCTCGGGCTCGCGGTCAAGGTATAAGCGATACTGAAAAAATCAACATTGCTCTGGTTTATAAATTTGCCGCCGGAAAGGTTGACTTCAAACATGTCCCATGGGATCGGATTTGACGATCCCGTTTCAGGGCCGGAAGCGGAGAACCCGCCCATTTGGTCAAAATTTTTACCGAAACAGAAGTAAATCCTGGAGCTGCCCATGGCCGGGCATGGAATTGAATAGGTCCCATCCCCGCTGTAATCTTTCAGTTGCGCCAAAGTTGCGGTCATGGTTGCGACATCCAGAGTAAAGGAAGGGGTCTCAACCAGGACATGGTTCCGAAAATCAAGATATCCAAGCGGGCTCTGGCAAATCATGATAAAGTACACCTGGTTGTCAGGGTATCCGCTCCGGTTTTGAATAGTCAATTTCATGGCGTTCTGGGCGGAAAGGAAGGAAGGAAATGCCGCTGCCATGAGAGCCGCGAAAAAAAATATCGTTTTCAGACGGGAGCGGAACGAGTGCAGCAAAACGGAATTTCTACAATATTTCATGAATGTATTTCTCCTTGTTTTAATTTTACCACGAACTGAACGACGATATTGAAAAGTTTATTTATCGCAATGTATTGCCAAAAGGCCGGAAACACAAGCGCAAAATTTGGCGCCCAAAATTTAGACAGACAACGGTGGTGTTCGCTGGACATCAAGGGCTGTCAATGGTATGTTTTTTTACATGTTGGCAAAAGTGCACAGCGGCGCAGTCTACGGCATTGACGCCTACCCGGTGGAAATTGAGGTCAACGAGGGACGCGGCGACCCCCAGACCGTGATTGTCGGCCTGCCGGATACGGCCGTCAAGGAAAGCAAGGACCGGGTCCAGACCGCCATCATCAATTCCGGCTTTGAAATGCCGAAAGGCCGCATTACCATCAACCTGGCGCCGGCCGATATAAAAAAGGAAGGGCCGGTCTTTGACCTGCCGATTGCCATCGGCATCCTGGCCGCGCAAGGCTTTATTCCGCTGGAAGCGCTCTCTGAATACGGCATGATCGGCGAACTGGCTTTAAGCGGCGCGGTGCGCCGCGCGCGAGGCGTTTTACCGATTGCCATGGCCATGAAAAAAGAGGGGCGCAAAATGATCCTGGTGCCACGGGATAACGCGGACGAGGCGGCCGTGGTGGAAGGGATAAAAATTTTCCCGGTCAGGAACCTGCGTGAAGCGGCCGATTTAATCGGCGGCATAAACAAGCCGGAGCAATTCCGGGTTAATGTTGAAAAAATATTTGAGTCAACTTCCGTTTATGACGATGATTTTGCCGATGTCAAAGGGCAGGAACAGGCCAAGCGCGCCGTGGAAGTGGCTGTTGCCGGAGGGCATAATTTGTTAATGATTGGCCCGCCGGGGACGGGCAAGACCATGCTTGCCAAGCGGATTCCATCAATTCTCCCCCTGATGACTTTGGATGAAGCCCTGGAAACGACAAAAATTCACAGTATTGCCGGCGCGCTCGGCCCGCATCAGGCGCTGGTGACCCATCGTCCTTTCCGTTCTCCACACCATACGGTTTCCGACGCCGGCCTGCTTGGCGGCGGGGCACATCCCATGCCAGGCGAGGTAAGCCTTGCGCACCGCGGCGTTCTTTTCCTTGACGAACTGCCGGAATTTCACCGCAATGTTTTGGAAGTTCTGCGTCAGCCGCTGGAAGAAGGTTCGGTTACAATTTCCCGCGCATCGGCCAGTTTGACTTTCCCCTGCCAATTTATGCTCATCGGCGCCATGAACCCCTGCCCCTGCGGCTACTATGGCGCGTCTAAGCGCGAATGCCGATGCACTCCCCTGCAGATCAGAAATTATCGCAATAAAATTTCCGGCCCGCTTTTGGACCGGATTGATATTCATATTGAAGTGCCGTCCATGGGCTATCATGAACTTTCATCCTTGACCGCCGGCGAGCCTTCGGCAGTCATCCGGGACCGGGTGCTGGCCGCCCGCAACATCCAGAAGGAAAGATTCAAAGGTTTGCGTAAAGTTCATGGCAACGCCGCCATGCGTGCCAAGGATATGACCAAATTCTGCCAACTCAAGGCTGATGCCCAGTCCATCCTGAAAATGGCCATCACGGAACTCAATTTCTCCGCCCGCGCCTATGACCGCATCCTCAAGGTGGCCCGCACCATCGCCGACCTGGCCGGCAAGGAGCAAATTGACAGCGAGCATATTTCCGAGGCGATTCAATACAGGACGCTGGATAGGCAATTCTGGATTTGATGTTTCAGATCACGAAAGATTCTGGTTCACAGGCTTAGCTGGCGATCTGCGGCGTCAAATCGGAGAGCGTCTCGGCTTTGACTGGATCGAAAATCCGATATGCGAGCAGTTTCACGCGATCATTCACGAGGAACCAAGCCAAGGAGTAGCCCCACACCATGAGTGCCCAACCCCAGCTGATTGGCGGCATAAATAATCCATAAACCGCGACCAGCGTAGCCACCACTTGCGTGCCGAACACCGCCACCAGCAGAATCCGCGCGGGACAAATGGACCAGAACGGGCCGCGCGTTCGTGTGAGGAAAATTTTAAAATGTCCCGCCACGGACAGCTTCAAATACATCAGCGTCTGGATTATCTCACGGTCGAGATGAAAGACCCGCTCCCCGAGATAAAACAAGCCAAACGAGTCCATAACCCCGATGACGCTCACCACCGTGGCGATCCCTAGCACCAGACGCATGTTCCATACCTCGGGCTTGTTCGAGTAGTGAACATTGTCATACGCAATGGAGAGGATCGCGCCGTCATTGAGCAACGCCAGCATTACGATCATCACCGCCGTCAATGGATAAAAGTTAAATACCAGTATAGACAACGTCATGAACAACAGCACGCCCAGCGTCTCGGCAATACGGTAAATCGCGTAGCTGTTCATCCGCTGAAAAATTCTCCGGCTCTCTTTGATAGCGTCAATAATCACCGACAGGCCGGGCGTCAGTAACACGATGGCCGCCGCCGCTCGCGCCGCGTCGGTTGCGGCCGAAACGGCGATGCCGCAGTCGGCTTTCTTCAGCGCTGGCGCGTCATTCACCCCGTCGCCCGTCATGCCGACGATGTGGCCGAGTTTTTGCAGAACATCTACAATATGGAACTTGTGTTCCGGGAACACCTGGGCGAAACCGTCGGCCTTCTCGATGGACTCGGCCACCTCTGTGGTTTCTTGCTTTTTAGAGTCGCCCAGGCCGCCGGCATCGAGGATATTTGAGCCCATGTCCAGCTTTTTGGCAGTTTCACGAGCGATGGCCAATGCATCGCCCGTAACCATCTTAATTTTTACGCCCATCTGGCTTGCAATCGCGATTGTTGCCTTGGCATCTTCCCGTGGCGGATCGAACAGGGGCAACACGCCAAGAAACTGCCACTGGCCTTCTCCATCGGCCCGCGCTATGCCCAACGAACGGAAACCGCGAGCTGCGAATTCGTTGACCGCCTTCTCGACGGCGGGCCTTACTTGCCCGGCATTGGCCGACAATTCCAAAATCACTTGCGGTGCACCCTTCGTCACTTTGAACGTCTTTCCGTCTTTGGCTTTGGCTTTGACAGTGGCCTCGGTGCGTTTATGCACCGGGTCAAATGGCTGGAAATGAACCATCTCATAAGCCTTTAAGGAATCCTTGTCTTTCAGTCCGCCCAGGACGGCCAGGTCAATGGTGTCGTTATTATCCGCGCGCGATGCCAGCGCGCCATTGAGGATGACCTGCTCGGCGGGGACATTGTTCACGCTGAACGGATCGCCCAACGTCAGTTTGTTCTGGGTGAGGGTGCCGGTCTTGTCCGCGCACAGCATGTCCACGCCCGCCAATTCCTCGATGGCCACCAACTTGGTTACAATCGCCTCTTTTTTGACGAGTAGTCGAGCGCCGACCGCCATTGTCACTGACAATACCGTCGGCATCGCCACGGGAATGGCTGCCACCGTCAGCACCAATGCGAACTGCAACGTGGTGAGAATCCGGTCGCCGCGGAAGATCGCGACGGCAATAATCACCGCCACCAGCGCCACTGCGAGGATGATCAGGTAATTGCCGATTTTCAAAACCGCCTTTTGAAAATGGCTGACGGTGTGCGCCTCCTGCACCAGTTGCGCGGTTTTGCCGAAGTAGGTGTTCGCACCCGTGGCATAGACCAATGCGCCGATTTCACCCTTGCGGATGATCGAACCGGAGAACACTGCATCGGCCGATTTGCGTTCAGCGGGCAACGACTCGCCCGTCAGCGCGGATTGATCCACCTCCATCGGGTCGCCCTCCAGCAAACGCGCATCCGCCGGCACGATGTCGCCGAGCCGGAGGCGGATGACATCGCCCGGCACCAGCTCTCGCGCCGCCGGGTTGATCCACTTCCCATCACGTTTCACCCTTGCCTTGATCGCCAATTTGGCCTTCAGGGCCTCGATGGCGTTGCCCGCTTCGCGTTCCTCCCAGAAACCGACCACGGCGTTGGCCACCAGCAAAAGGAGGATGATGAAAAAATCCGGCCAGTGCCGGATCACGCCCGACAGGATCACCGCCACCTCGATCATCCACGGGATCGGGCCCCAAAAATAGGCGAGGAATTTCAGGAAAGGATTGGTTTTCTTTTCTTCAATCTCGTTGGGCCCGTATTGGGTCAGCCGTTTCTGGGCCTCGGCTTGACTGAGGCCGTCCGGCGATGAGCCCAACTTTGCCTGCAGTTCCGGCATGGGAAGGGATTTCAGATTGTCCTTCGCATTTGGCTTCGATTCGGAAGTCTTGGGTTGGGCGACCGTTGTCATACGTATTTCATTTCCATTGCGGCGTTGTATTCTCCGCGGCGTGCCGACCGGTTGCACCCCGCCCGATGATATAAAGCTCTCTGTGCCGCAGGTACGTTAGCTTCCTTGCCTTTCCAAATCTCCAAAGCCGGTTGCTGGATGGCGCGGGAAAACGAAAAAGCCAAGGCACAAGGCAGTCGCGACTTGAATCTGACATTCATGGCATTCAAACGGGCCGAGGCCAGTTCAGCGGATTGGCCGCCAGATAAAAACGCAATCCCCGGAACGGCCGCAGGGACAGACCGCAAAAGACATCTCACCGTCGCGTCAGCCACTTCGTCCACTCCTTCCTGCTTGGGGCAGGCCAATCCCGGAAGTATCATGTTGGGTTTCAGGATCATGCCCTCCAGCGACACCCGTTGTGTGTAAAGCTGGTTGAAAACCGTTTTAAGCACTTCCTCTGTTACCTCAAAACACCGCTCCATGGTATGCTCGCCATCCATGAGCACTTCCGGCTCGACAACGGGGACCAGTCCGGCTTCCTGACACAACGCGGCGTAGCGTGCCAACGCACAGGCGTTGGCCTCGATGCAACCCCGGCTTGGAATGCCGCCGGCGATGGCGATCACTGCGCGCCACTTGGCGAACCGTGCGCCCATTTTAGAGTATTCTGCCAGTCGTCCGCGCAATCCGTCCAGACCTTCGGTTATTTTCTCCCCGGGATGACCCGCCATGTCCTTTGCGCCGGCGTCAACCTTGATACCGGGAATTATTCCAGCGTCTAGTATGACTTTAATGAATGGAGTCCCGTCTTTTTTTGACTGCCGTATGGTCTCATCATAAAGGATGACGCCACTGATAAACTCACCCAACCCTGGAGTGGTCACAAGCAACTCCCGATAGGCGCGCCGGGTCTCCTCGGTCTGGGGAATCCCCAACTTGGCAAATCGTTTATTGCAGGTTGGATTACTTTCATCCATCGCCAGCAGGCCCTTGTCGCCGGCGACCATCGCCATGGCAGTGGCTGTAAGCTCTTGTGAACTCATCTCTGATACCTCTATAATTTACTTTTTCTCTCTTTCCAAAGCCGCTACTTTTACAAGACGGCGCTTGAATCGTTCGTCCCCCTTGAAATGGGCGCTCAAGAACGTCTGGACCAAATCCCAGGATAAGGCATATCCGGTAACCCGGCCGCCCAGACACATAACATTCATGTCGTCGTCCTCTACTCCCTGATGTGCGGAGAAGTAATCAGTGATCAATCCCGCCCGCACGCCGGGCACCTTGTTGGCCGCAACACAAGCCCCTACACCGCTGCCGCAGATGGCCAAGCCCCGGGTAACTTTACCCCTCGCCACCGCCCTGGCCAAGGGCACCACAAAATCTGGGTAGTCATCTCCTTTAACCAACTTATGGGCGCCAAAATCCGTCACCTCATAGCCGGCGGACTTGATGGCCGCAGTCAGTTGCGCTTTCAACTCAAACCCGCCATGGTCTGCAGCTATGCCAATGCGCATAATTTTTCCTCCATGTGCGGCGCGTTTTCTTTCTACGTCCTGCCCTGACTCCATTTCCAATTCCGGATTTCCGGCAAGTCCTGGCCATGCTTGTCAATGTACTGTTTGTGCTCGATGAGCTTGTCCTGCATCATCTGTTTCAGGTAGGCCCCCTTGGAACCCAAATGCGGCAGGCGATCTACCACGTCTTTCACCAAGTGGAACCGATCCAGGTCGTTTTGCACCCTGATGTCAAAGGCCGTCGTGATTGTACCCTCTTCCTTGTAGCCCCGGACATGCAGGTTCCGGTTGGTCCGGCGGTAGGTCAGCCGGTGGACCAGCCAAGGGTATCCATGAAAGCCGAAAATGATGTGCTTGTCTTTTGTGAAGAGCGAGTCGTAATCCTTGTCGCTAAGCCCGTGAGGGTGCTCCGTGCTGGGCTGCAGCTTCATGAGATCGACGACATTGATCACACGGATTTTCAGATCGGGCAGATGTTTGCGAAGGATGGAAACGGCAGCCAATATCTCCAGCGTGGGCGTGTCTCCGCAACAGGCCATGACCACGTCCGGCTCGGCGCCCTGGTCGTTGCTGGCCCATTGCCAGATGCCGATTCCTTCCGTGCAATGCACGACTGCCTCTTCCATGGTTAACCATTGGGGCAATGCGTGTTTTCCAGCAACCACTACGTTCACATAGTGCCGGCTGCGCAGGCAGTGATCAAAGACTGACAACAGGCAGTTGGCATCGGGCGGAAGATAAACGCGCACGATATCAGCCTTCTTGTTGATGACGTGATCGAGGAAGCCGGGGTCCTGGTGAGTGAAACCGTTGTGATCCTGCTGCCAGACGTGGGAGGCGAGCAGATAGTTCAACGACGCTATCTTCCGGCGCCAGGGCAGTTCCAACGTTACCTTCAGCCATTTGGCGTGCTGATTGAACATCGAATCAATGATGTGAATGAAAGCCTCGTAGCAGTTGAACAGCCCGTGCCGGCCGGTGAGCAGATAACCCTCCAGCCAACCCTCGCACTGGTGCTCGCTGAGCATAGAATCAAGCACGCCTCCTTCGGGTGCGAGGAATTCATCATTCTTTACTGCTCGGGCGTCCCACTGACGGTTGGTGACTTCAAAGACCGCGCCTAAAAGATTTGAAACCGTTTCATCGGGACCAAAGATGCGGAAATTACGTTGATCCTGATTAAGCCTGGACACGTCACGCAGGAACTTACCCAGCACGAGCGTATCCTGACCATCAACGGCGCCGGGCGAAGTCACCTTCACCGCATGGACACGAAAGTCCGGCATTCGCAGATCGCGCAGCAGAATGCCGCCGTTGGCGTGAGGACTGGCGCCCATCCGCCGGTTGCCCTTAGGCGCCAGTTCAGCCAATTCCGGCATAAGCCGGCCATCCTCATCGAACAGTTCTTCTGCCTTGTAGCTTTTCATCCAGCTTTCGAGCTGCTTGACATGATCGGGATGCCCGGAATCCACCAGAATTGGTACTTGGTGCGCCCGAAACGTGCCCTCAATTTGCAGACCGTCTACGACTTTCGGTCCGGTCCAGCCCTTGGGTGACTTGAGGACAATCATTGGCCAGCGCGGCCGGGTAGTGTCGTTATTGCTTCGTGCATTGTTTTGAATTTGCCGAATATCCTCTATAACCTCTTCCAAAGTACCGGCCATGAGTTGATGCATCTCTTCCGGTTCATCACCTTCCACAAAATATGGCGTCCAGCCACAGCCCCGCAAGAATTGTTCCAATTCCTCATGCTCGATGCGGGCCAAGACGGTCGGGTTGCTGATCTTGTAGCCGTTGAGGTGGAGGATTGGCAGCACGGCTCCGTCGGAAATTGGGTCGAGAAATTTATTGGAGTGCCATGCGGTCGCCAAGGGGCCTGTTTCCGCTTCACCGTCGCCGATGACGCAGGCTACGATCAGATCCGGATTGTCGAACGCGGCCCCAAAGGCATGGCTGAGCGAATACCCCAGCTCGCCGCCTTCGTGAATCGAACCCGGCGTTGAAGGCGCAACATGGCTGGAAATTCCGCCGGGAAACGAGAATTGCGTGAACAGCTTTTTCAGCCCGGCTTCGTCCTGGCTGATGTTCGGATAAATCTCACTGTAGGTGCCTTCGAGGTAAGTATTGGCAACCAGCGCCGGGCCGCCATGACCGGGACCGGCGATATAGAACATATCCAGGTCATACTTCTTGATGATCCGGTTCAAATGCACATAGATGAAGTTCTGTCCCGGTGTTGTGCCCCAGTGTCCTACCACCAGCGGCTTCACGTGTTCCAGTTTCAACGGTTTCTTTAAAAGCGGATTGTCATAGAGATAAATCTGACCGACCGAGAGATAATTCGCGGCGCGCCAGTAGGCATCCATCTTGTGGAGCAGTTCTGGGGAAAGAGTTTTTGTCTTCATGGTTTGCCTCTCCTTTTTGCAGCTTTCGTGTTTGCTTCAATGAGTATCATCTTATGAGACCATGTAGGTCAGTCGGTTCATCGACCCAGTATCCCTGGCGATTGTAATGTTGATGCAGTCTGGTCTCATAAGCCCTGGTTGGCAGAGACTCCTCCGTATGTTTGTATGCCGGCGACTGCTTGATGGTCTCGCGGGGAAGATTGACGAAGATTTTCGACTCGCCCCAACTAATGCGCTCGATCCATTGCGGTGCAACCAGGACTTTTTTCCCCGGCCACCAGTTCCGTGTATTGATGATTAGATAACGAATCGCCCACATCTTGTCATCGATAATGAAATCCTCGACGTGGCCAATTTCGCCGTCAGCGGCTTGGATATGATAGCCACTCACATCGCGCGTGCTGCGCAAATGGGCATCCCACGCTTTCTTGCTTTTTGGGGATCCATTCCGTTTTTTACGGCCACGCACAATGGAGGGAGAACGCCCCCACATATATGGGCCGCCCCAATACATCTGCCATCCGTAATACCCGTAGTAGCCCTCCTCAAATTGCCGCGAGACGGGCTTGTCACTATTCAAGGACGGACTGTCTTCAATCTGTTTTTTAGTCAAATTGACGGCGATGTTATGCAATTCTTTATACACTGCGAACAGCGCATGCGGGGAGATCAATACCTGTCTGTCCGTAAGCCAGCTTCCCGTGTCAGCGACCAGATAGCGAATTGCCCAGTGCTTGTCATCGAAGTAGAATTCTTTGACCTTTCCTATTTCCCCGTCGAGGCTGCTTAATTTGTAACCCTTTAGTGTTTTAGCTTTGTATAGCATAGTAGTATTCCTTTCGTTCTTTGCGTTTTGTTTGTGTTCATGGTTCAATTTAAGTCAAGACCGAGAACGCGGCAAACCGTCTTGGCTATCATTAGTTCTTCGTCCGTGCGAATGACGCGGACCGCAACCCGGCTGACATCCGCGAAAATCACACCATCAAGCTTCATGAACAACTCCTTCGTTATTCCGCAATCCGAACGAAGCCAGTTTCGCGCATGTGGACTTGTAATCCGCGTGAAGAATGCTTCGAATCCCCAAGCTTTCCGCGACTTCGACGAACATCGGAGTATTTTCGATATAGATTACCTGATTGGCCGGCACTTGCGCGGTATTGAGCGCAACACGAAAGATGTCGGCGTCGGGCTTTCGCAGATGGACGAAGCAGGAGGAAATAAAAGAATCCACAAATTCATCCAGCTTGAACGTTCGAATCCGATACTCGTTTAGCCCGTGCCCTTCGTTACTGACGACCACGATTTTCAATCCGTATTGCGCCTTAAGCCGGCGTGACAACGCGATCATTTTGGGATATGGCTTTGACTGGGCAAACATAAATTTGCGAAACTTAGCCGGAGTAAACGGCCGCTTCTCGTAAAACACCACCAGGCTCAGGTATTCCTCAATACTGAGCTTGCCTAACTCATACGTGCCCAGGGCCTCGCTATGCCGCTTGTTAAGCTCTTCTAAATTCAGTCCGAACGACTTGGCCGCCAGTTTACTGGACATGTGACTCCATCCATCGGTAAGTAAAACGCCGCCGATATCCAGAAATAAGCAGGTGATTGCTTTCGCTTTCTTCATCGTCTTTTCCTCCGCAAATCGTATCATCGCTGCCACAGGATTCGTGCATCTTCCAGTGGAATCGCAACACCGTCACAATATGGCATCACACGCGCCGTGTAGTCCGCTGGCGGACGGGCCACAGACACAGCCGCGCTGTAAACGTAGTCGCCCGAGGCGCCGGCCAGTTGGCGAACGCGCTTCATCTCCTGCCGCACAGGGGCGCCGCCCTTGATTCCGTCGGCGTAAAGTTCGACTCGCACGGCCTTCGGGTCAAGATCATTGAGACAGACCTGAACCTCAAATACGTGTTGATCGCCACGAGTCTCAACCTTCACTTCGCCGAAGTGTAGCGTGGTCCATTTCTGTTCAAGACTGTGCCGCCAATTGACGATTTGCGTTCCGATTGCGCCTTTATTGGCAATGCGCAAATGGTAAGCGGTAGCCGCCGGGAGATAGTGTTGCACGGTGTATTCGCACACCGTGCGGTTGGCACAGAAGCGCGGTGTCAACCGCGCCATGCTTTCCCGCATCCGCTTGACCCATGCCGTGGGAATGCCGTTCTTATCTCGGGTGTAAAACTCCGGAATCACCTCCCTTTCCAGCCGTTCGTAAAGCGTTACGGCTTCGGCCGCGTCCCAAGCCGGATCGTCGCCATGTTCCTGACCGTCCCCCAACGTCCATCCCACCTCAGGGATGTAAGCCTCTGCCCACCAGCCGTCTAATTCCGAGAGATTGATGCCTCCATTGACGAGCACCTTCATACCGCTCGTACCACACGCCTCCCAGGGGCGTCGCGGTGTGTTGATCCAGACATCCACCCCCTCCACCAAGTGCTCGGTCAAGAGCATGTCGTAGTCACTGAGAAAAATAACATGGGGGCGGACCTCGAGCCGCCGAATGAAATGTGTCCATTCCTGGATCAGGGCCTGCCCCGCCTGGTCTGCTGGATGGGCCTTGCCGGCAAGGATGAGTTGCACCGGGCGCTGAGGATTGCTCAACAGACGAAGCAGTCGCTCCGGGTCATGCAACAGCAGGTTGGGTCTCTTGTAGGTCGCGAAGCGCCGCGCAAAGCCCAGTGTCAATGCATTGGGATCAAACAGATGTTTCGCCCCGTCCACCGCCTCGGCTGACGCGCCGGAGGCGGCCAGTTGCCGGGACAATCGCTCCCGAGCGTATTTCACAAGAGAATTGCTGGCGGCGGTGCGGAATTGCCAGAGCGTGGCGTCGGAGATGCGGCGAATGTCCTGCTCCATGGTTTCCGTCGTCCCCAGCCAGCGGCCTTTTCCACAAGTCTTCGTCCAAAGATCGTCGGCCGCCGCCGAGTCCCAACTCGGCATATGGACTCCGTTGGTCACGTGTCCGACGGGCACTTCGGCCGCCGGCCAGCGCGGAAAGAGAGGCTCAAAGAGATGGCGGCTGACTTTCCCATGCAAGCGGCTCACGCCATTCACCGATCCACTCCCCCGGATTGCCAGATAGGTCATATTAAACTTTTCCGACGAGTCGTTCGCGTTCTGGCGGCCCAGGGCCAGCAAATCGTGGAGTGTCATACCGAGTTTCTGCTCGGCATAACCGCGCAGGTATTGCTCAATGAGAGCCGGATCGAACCGGTCAAAGCCGGCGGACACTGCCGTGTGGGTAGTGAAGATGTTCCCCGATCGAGTGGCGGCCAGTGCGACTTCGAAGGACTGTCCGGTTTCTTCCATGAAGCTTCTGGCGCGCTCCAATACCGCGAAGGCTGCATGCCCTTCATTCAAGTGAGAGACCTCCGGCTTGATACCCAGCGCGCTGAGCAACCGCCAGCCGCCAATCCCGAGAAGCAGTTCTTGCTTGAGGCGCAATTCCGGTCCGCCGCCGTACAGTTCACTGGTGATCCCTCGATGAGCGGGGATGTTCGCCGCGTCATTGCTGTCCAGCAGGTAGAGCTTGACTCGACCGACCTGGACCTGCCAGGCGCGCAGCCAGACAGAGTAACCAGGCAAGGCTATCTCCAACCGCAGCCACTCGCCGTTTGGCTGGCGCAACTGCGTGATCGGCAACTTTGCGGGGTCGTTGTGTGGGTAAAGAGCCTGTTGCGCTCCGTCCTTGTCAATCACCTGACGAAAATAGCCTTGCTGGTACAGCAGTCCCACGCCGACCACTGGCACGCCCAGATCGCTGGCGGCTTTGAGCTGGTCACCGGCCACATTGCCGAGCCCGCCTGAGTAAATGGGCAGCGCTTCGCTCAACATAAATTCCATGCAGAAATACGCAACACAGGTCAAGGGCGCCTGCGGGTGATTCTGCTGAAACCATGCAGGCGCCTTCACCGCTTGCCGCCTGGTTTGCAGCAGGCTATCAACGTTCTTGCGGAAAGCGGGATCGGTCAGGATTTGTGCGAGCCGGTTCCGCGAGACTGCCTGCAGGACAACCCAGGGGTTGTGCGTGAGTTCCCAAAGCATCGGATCAAGCTGCCGCCACACCTCGTCGGTGGCATGATTCCACGACGAACGCATATTCAATGCAAGCTCGGTCAGGGAATTAAATCCTTCGATGTCCGTTGGAAGAAGGCTGGAAATAGGGCTGCTAGCGCCTGCTTTTTCGCTCATAGTTTCTCCTTCAGTTTTGGCTCGGAAGGAATTGCCGGCTGCTGCGGAGACTCCTAAAAGCATTGTTGACAATTGTCTGCGCTTCCTCCAGGATGCGGCGCAGATGATCGGTGCCCCGGAAGCTTTCCGCATAAATTTTATAGATGTCTTCTGTCCCCGACGGACGTGCCGCAAACCATCCGCTCTCGGCCATCACTTTCAACCCGCCGATGGGAGCACCGTTGCCGGGTGCGCTGGTGAGGATGGTCTGGATTTTTTCGCCCGCCATGTCTGTCAGCCGAACCTGCTGCGGCGAAAGCATCTTTAGGATTTCCTTTTGCGCCGGGGTGGCTGGCGCCTCAACACGGTCGTAAACAGGCTCACCGAACTCACGCGTGAGTTCATTATATATCTGGCCAGGATCGCGGCCCATTTTTGCCGTTATCTCCGCCGCCAGCAAAGCCGGGACAATTCCATCTTTGTCCGTTGTCCAAGCTCCGCCATCCAAGCGGACGAAAGACGCGCCCGCGCTCTCTTCTCCACCGAAGCCAAGCGAACCATCGAGCAAACCATCAACAAACCACTTAAAACCAACCGGAACCTCGTAGAGCTTGCGGCCAAGCTTCGCGGTGACGCGATCAATCATCTGGCTGCTCACCACCGTTTTGCCGACCGCCGCTGCCTTGCGCCACTTCGGCCGGTGTTGGAAAAGATAGAAGATGGCGACTGAAAGATAGTGATTTGGCGGCAGCAGTCCTGCGCTTCTGGTGACAATTCCGTGCCGGTCATGGTCCGTGTCGCAGGCGAAGGCGATATCGAAGCGATCCTTCAGGCCGATTAACCTTTGCATCGCATAGGGCGAGGATGGATCCATGCGGATTTGGCCATCCCAATCCACGGTCATGAAACGAAAGGTCGGGTCGACTGCCTCGTTGACTACTGTCAGGTTCAACCCATATCGCTCGGCAATCGGCCCCCAGTAGTGAATGCCGGCGCCACCGAGCGGATCCACCCCCATACTAATCTGAGCGCTACGAATGATGTTCATATCGATCACATTACCGAGATCGCTAACATAAGCATCGAGGTAATTATGCCGGTGTGTCGTGGGGGCGCGAAGGGCCTTCGCGAAAGGAATCCTTTTTACATCCAGAAGGCCATTCTCGAGAAACTCGTTTGCCTTCGCTTCAATCCAATCGGTGACATTGGTTTCAGCCGGCCCGCCGTTGGGAGGATTATACTTGAAACCTCCGTCATGAGGCGGATTATGCGAAGGCGTGATCACTATGCCATCGGCAAGTCCCGTCTTGCGAGCGTGGTTGTATGTGATAATAGCATGAGAAACAACGGGGGTTGGGGTGTATTCATCTTTATCCGCAATCATGACCTCCACCCGATTGGCCGCCAGCACCTCAAGCGCGCTGGCAAGAGCCGGCACGGAGAGCGCATGCGTGTCCATGCCGAGAAACAGAGGTCCGTCAATTTTCTGCTGATTGCGGTAGAGGCAAATGGCCTGACTGATGGCGAAAATATGCCTTTCGTTGAATGTTTTGTCGAATGCTGAGCCCCGATGCCCTGAGGTGCCAAACACAACTCGTTGTGCCGGTACCGACGGGTCAGGCGCTTCGGTATAATAAACCGTGACGAGTTTGGGCACGTTAATCAGCATCGCTGATTCGGCAGGTTTTCCTGCATAAGGACTTACTTCCATCGTTCTCCCTTGAATTACTCTGATGACTTTTTTGTTAAGGCCTCCATCAGTTTGTCGAATGGCTCGTCGAATTTCTTGACGCCTTCGTCTTCAAGCTGTTGAGTTACCTTGTCAATACTGATACCCAATTCCGGCAATCGTGCCATTATCCAGTTGGCTTCCTTGACATCTTGTTCGAGACGTAATTTCGGGTCGCCATGGTTGCGGTAGGCCTCGAGGGTTTTAAGCGGGACCGTGTTGACGGTGTCCGAGCCGATTAGCGATTCAATATATTTTACATCGCTGTAGTCCGGGTTCTTGGTGCCAGTGCTGGCCCAGAGCAACCGCTGTACACGAGCGCCCAGAATAGACAACTTCTTAAACCGGTCGCTGCCGAAGATCTCCTTGTAGATTTGATAGGCCACTTTCGCGCTGGCGACGGCAACTTGTCCATGCACTTGTTTCGCGACATCTGCCTCCCGTCCGCCTTGCGCGATCAGTTTTTCCAGCAGCGGATCCACCAGCGCATCAATACGGCTTAAGAAGAAACTAGCCACCGAGGCTAAATGCTTCACGGGCTTCCCTTGGGCCGAGCGCGCTTCGAGACCTGCAATGTAGGCTTCCGCAACCTGCCGATAACGTGGCAACCCGAAGAGCAATGTCACGTTGACATTGATTCCTTCGCTGATGAGTTGTCGGATAGCAGGCAGGCCATCGGACGTCGCCGGGACTTTGATGAAAACGTTGGGCCTGTTCAATGCGACCCACAATCGGCGGGCTTCCTCAATTGTACCTTTGGTGTCATGCGCCAGATGAGGGTTGACCTCCAGGCTGACATATCCATCTTTGCCGTCGGTCCTGTCGTAGAGGGATCGGAACTCATCAGCGGCGCCCTGCACGTCGCGCTGGCTGAGGGTTTCGTAGATTGCTTTAACATCTTTTTTCTTGAGGGCTATGCCACGAATGTCCTGATCGTAAATATGGCTTTCCGCTATCGCCTTCTCAAAGATGGATGGGTTCGAGGTCATCCCTCGCAGCCCATCCTCCTCGATCAGATGCCGGAGCCCACCGCTGGCGATCATATCTCGCCGTATGTAATCCAGCCAAATGGATTGCCCGAGCGTTCCCAATTGTTCCAGAGGATTGTTTTTTATGATCTTGTCTCCTCGTTTTCCGGTTGCGCCGATTCATGTAGTGCTTTTTTACGCCTTATCGTTATTTACCGCCATTGGCTGAATCCGCATTTTGCAGTTCGAAATACCCTATGAAGCCATATACTTCGTGAGTTCTTCATGCGAGTCCTTAAATTTGGGCGTTTATTCAGATAACATTACCCCCTATGCCCTCCAAAAAAACATCTCAATATCTTTCAAGAGGAACAGATTGTCAGAGATTATTCAACCACTTCTCACAGCCACCAAACACCCTCCCCAACGCCTCCCTCGCCCTTAGTCTCGGCATCATTCCGCGTACCTCCCAATTTATAACAGAATCTTCCGTAACCCCAAGCTCCTTGGCCAAATCCTTAATCAGAAGCCCGGCATCAATCCTGGCCTTTCGCAAATGCTCGCCAAATGTCCTGGGATTTTCTGGATAGTCTTTGTGGGATACGGACTTGGGTAAAATTCGCACAATATGGCAGGTCTTTCTTCCCATATTGTCTGTCAGGCATCCAATATCATCTGGATTTCTTTCAGCAAAGTCGGCAAATGATCCTCAACGGCCTTCCAGACAATCATCTCGTCAACAATGTCATATCCGTGGATCAAAATATTCCTGAATCCGATGATCCGATCATGCCCTGACACTCCTGCGAGGAATTCAGCGTCCATTCTCTTAATCCTGCTCAAAGCTTCCCCGATAATCTCAAAGTTTCTCTCAACCGCTCGTTGCGTGATCGGACTGTTCTGGTACGTCTTGAAATCCATATCATGAGTAAAACGCTGGATTTCCTCTCCGGCCTGAATTATATCAATCAGGTTTTTCCGTATCTCATCGTTCATAAATGACGGTCCTTGTTTTCTCAACCGATTCCCGGAAAACCGGATTTTTGAACGGTTTGTCTACGACAAGGTCCACTTCGCGCTCAAAGATTGATTCAAGCTGTTCTTTTAATTCAAAATATTTATCAAAAAGGTCTATACTTTCATCGGCGTCAAAAACCACCAAAACATCCACGTCGCTGTTTGGCAAGAAATCCCGAGTCACGGCAGAGCCGAAAAAACCCAGACGTTTTACCGGCATTAGCCGGCAAACGCGTTCAATTTCAGGTTTTAGTTTTATCAGATCAAGCATGGATATTTACCAATTACATTAAATTACTATGGCATAACCCTATCGTATGACCCGGTTATATGCAAGGAAATTTGCAGATAGCATTTTCGTTTTCCCAAAACCTGTCCAAAATATGTTTGACTCGCAAAGACTCATTCGGCAATATAAATATTTTATATTTGGCTTTTACGCAGAAAACAGGACGTCCGAAGAATCCTGGTGTGCAATAATTGAACAATAAAGCATCACCATGCGGAAGGGAGGCATGCCATACCGAATACGGATTCATGATTTGAATAAGCGGAAGATTTAACCTTTGCCCTTTCAACAGCAATATGGAGTATTCATTGAAAATACATCACTGGCCGATTCTCGTTAGTTCTCTGGTAATTGGTATAACTCTAGTTTTTTCAGGATGCGAAGGAGGGGGGGAAGATGCCTCTTATCACACAGCGAGGGAAGATGTCCCATATCACGACACCGGGACCTCTTCAACGAATGACACCACGACCTCTTCAACGGATACTGTGATGACCAATACGGCGCCTACCAATACGACGTCTACCAACGTGGTCAGCACTGTGCTGAATGATGATCCGAACTGTGAGCTTGTGCTCAAGTATCGGAATCGTGACATCCCTAACGACGGCCAAGTTCATTACGTGAATCGCGTCCTTACCTCTGATCCGTTTGATTCGGCAAATCCGGTATGCGTTCAATACAATGATACTCGGACCGGAGAGGTGACTGTGTGGAAGGATCAAAGAAGCACAGGCCGACGGGTTGACACACTGCCCAGCGATCGCGGCATTGACAAAGTCGTCGTGTGGTACGAGTAGCATCAGGCAATCGGAATTAGCCGGAATCAAGCCGATCACATAAATTGGGCGTGGCGTAACTATGGAGGGCCCGTGCTTTCCCGCCGCGAAGCCCAGCTTCGGCGGACGAAGGAAGGTCGTAGCGACTCTTCTACGCCCTGCGTAGCAGGCTTCGCAGAGCAGGGAGGCTTATTTCGCAGAGTAGCACAAGCCGCGCTTATGACCGGATCATGAAGGTAGCGCGGACGATTGCCGATCTGACGCATTCGAAAACCATCGTAGCCCCGCATGTTTCCGAAGACATCCAGCATCGAACGCTGGATAGATAATTTTGGGTATAATCTTCTCTCATCCCATCAGAGTCGAAGCATGCATGAAACATCCGGGTCACCAACTCAAGATGACGGGGGCATATCCAGAGCCGGATAACCAGGCACGGTATGCCGGCAAGCCGGGATCATAGACGGCCGGGTCGGTCTTGCCATCGCCGTCATAATCAGCGGGACGGGCCAGCATCGTCACTCCTCCAATTCCATTGAGCGCGGTGGTGGCATATCCCTGGCTTGACAACGCACATAACCAGCGCCCGCCTGCGGCCTGACAGAGCGTGGGATCGGCCTTGCCGTCCCCATCAAAATCTCCGGTAACAGGGACGAACTCCGCTCCTCCGGCCGTCACGAACGAGTTCGGAACATAGCCCTGGGAGGAAAACATTATCTGCCACTGCCCGCTTTCGGTCCGGCATACGGTGGGGTCAGTTTTGCCGTCCCCGTCATAGTCTGCGCTGGCATTGCTCCATCCAGTTCCACCCAATGGAACGGGATAAAATCCGTATCCGGAGCCTGACAGCCAGACGGACAACAACCCGGCCGGGTCGGAGTAAAGGGCAGGATCGGCCTTGCCGTCCCCGTCAAAATCTCCGCTGACCGGCACGCAACTCGCATCGCCAAGCGATACTATGAAAAGACTGTATGACTGCGACGAAAACCGCACCAACAACTGGCCGGCGATTGGGTCATACACGGCCGGGTCGGCTTTGCCGTCCCCGTCAAAATCTCCAGGAACCGATTGGCTGAAGATGGACAATTGAGCATCCATGATCACCGGGGAAGCGGCGTAACCGCTGCCGGACAGAAAAACGGTCAGGACGCCGCCGACAGCATCATACACGGCCGGGTCGGCCTTGCCGTCGGCGTCGTAATCATTGCCGTCACGTTGCAGCGGCGATCCGTAATGCGCGATTTTCGCCTGCATAGCGGGGGTTAATTTTTTGACCAGTTCCGCATTATACGTATGCGACGTCGTATCGGTGAGGGGAATGTCGCCGTATATCCGAATGGCGCCGACGCCATACCCGAGCGACTTCCACGCGGGCGAATTAGTCTCGACCTGGGGATCAACATCGGTCGTCAGGATGGAGATGCTATTGTCGCTATTGCGGCGGATATCCCAGGTGCGGAACTGCCGGGGGAAATCTCGCAACGAGGCGGTTTCAACCTCCCAGAAACCGTATTCCGGATGGGATGGGTCCGGTGATGGAAACGGCGTCACCACGTTCACATGGCGATGCCCCGCCATCACCATGAGGAGATTCGGATAGTTGTGGAGCGTGGCGATCAAGTTCGTTTCGGTTTGATTGTCGGGATCGGGATAGAATTGCGCGCCGTCGTTCCTGTTTGTATCAAAGAGACCGTCCTGCGGATAGATGGGGATATGGCACGCGATGATCATGAGTTGATCCGCGTCCTGCCCCTTTTGAAGTTCGTTGGTGAGCCAGGTGTAACGCGCCGCGTCAACCCAACCGGCGCCATAAAATGTAGCGATTTGGCCCTGTGCGTTCGACTTGCAGGTATCATCAAGAACAATCATTTTGATCGGCATGTTCGTCAGCGGCTCGAACGCATAGCAAGCCGCCAAGCTCCCGGCGGCGGCGGGGGCCAAGTTGAATCCGTGTCCCCGCGGGGAGGATACGGTATTAAAAAACTCATTAATGTAGTTCGTGGGCGAAGAGAGATCCACCGAGAGAGAGTGGCGGTTCGTGTCGGCGGCAACGGTCGGGGGCGTGTCAAAGTTGTTCGTCAAGCCCCATTTGATCACGGCCCCGTAGGGGGTGGTCCCATCAACAGTGCCCACATACATTCCGGTCCCATCCGCGCCAGGCCAGACCAACGGTCCGTTGGTTGAAATGTTGAGGATGTTGCTGCCGACAAAGGCGTCCTGGAGTTTCGCGGTCGCCGGGTAGCCGATGCCCATCCACATCTGATCGTGGTTGCCAATGGCATCATACCAGGGGATGGAACGATCGAGCCCGGCGGCCTGAAATGGTTTCTGATAGTCGATGGTATCGGCGCCGAGGTGCGCGCCGGAACTGGGCGTAATATATTGTCCATCCATGACATCAATAAACCAGCGCAGTTCGTTATATTGAGAGGCGTTGGCGTCATCACCGAGACTAATGCCGAAATCAAAAGGGGTCAGCTGGTGCAAGGCGTTGATGGTCCTGACAGCGGCATCGAGGTGGTAGGTCGTGTCGAACATGACCGGCGAAAAAGACGCAATATTAAGATTTCCCAGACCAGCGTTAGTAAAACCCGCGCTCCAACCGAGGTAGGGCACCTCGGCCGGGGATTCTTTGTCGGTGATATGGATGTCGCTCATGGAAAAGAAGGACAAAAGCCGCGCCGCATTGCCGGCGCCTTTGTAGCCGGAGGGCATCAGGTTGAACTTCCGGCCCTCGTTCGTGCCGGCCCCCAACTGCCACGCGCTGTAGCCATAGACCGCGTATAGGGGGACGTTTGACGGGGCAACCGGCGGCGTGCCCGGCGGTATGGCGATCGGTAAAATCGTCTGTTGGCGTGTCGTCGGCACGGCCGCGCCGCTTCCGGAAACCGGAAGCAATAGCAGAATTGACATGCTGATAATTGGGATGAGCGCTAGTTTCATAGCCGTATTATTGTTCATTACGCACCTCATGTATGGGAGAAATAATTTTGATTCTTGATCGTTTTTTTTATCTTTGTCTATGATATTGCTTTCGATGGATGGAAGTGTGAGAGAACTGTTTTGGCTTGTCGAGGATATTATGCGTCATACTTGCCAAATTGATGCGATGGAAATACCGGGATCTACCAGCTCAAGACGGCGGTGTTATAACCGGAGCCGGACATCCAGACGCAATACGCATTCAAGCTGGGAGCATACACCGTCGGGTCGGTCTTGCCATCGCCATCATAATCGCCGGGACGGGCCAGCATCGTCAATCCCCCGATTCCATTGAGCACGATTGTAGTATATCCCTGGCTTGACAACGCACATAACCAGCGCCCGTTGGCCGCCTGATAGAGCGTTGGATCGGCCTTGCCGTCCCCGTCAAAATCTCCGATAACAGGGACAAACTCCGCCCCTCCGGCCGTCACGAACGAGGCCGGAACATATCCCTGCGAGGAAAACATTATCTGCCACTGCCCGGTTTCGGCCTGGCATACAGCGGGGTCAGTTTTGCCGTCACTGTCATAGTCTGCACTGGCGTTGCTCCATCCAATTCCACCCAGCGGAACGGGATAAAATCCGTATCCTGATCCTGACAGCCAGACGGACAACAGCCCGGCCGTGTCGGAGTAAAGGGCAGGATCGGCCTTGCCGTCCCCGTCAAAATCGCCGCTGACTGGCGCGCAACTCGCGTCGCCAATTGAGGTCGTGGTCAGACTGTATGACTGCGATGAAAACCGCACCAACAACTGCCCGGCGATCGGATCATACACAGCCGGGTCGGCTTGGCCGTCCCCGTCAAAATCCCCGGGAACCGATTGGCTGAAGATGGACAATTGAGTACCCATGCTCACCGGGTAAGAAGCATAACCGCTGCCGGACAGGAAAACGGTCAGGACGCCGCCGACAGCATCATACACGGCCGGATCGGCCTTATGGTCTCCATCAAAGTCGGTCGGGTTACGGGTGGCAGGATTCGTGACTTGGTAGGAATAGGTGTCGTAGGTTGTCCAGGTTTCAAGATCGGCAGTTCCCTTCCATTCCAGTTGGACATTGAAGTTGGAGACCGTGATCAGCACATAGCCGATGGTGAATGTGCCGGAATAGCAGTTGGAACCCATGGCTTGTTCGTGAAAGTCTTTACCGTAGACGCCGCCCCAGCTTGAGAACGGCGCGCCGCCGCTGCCGCAAACCACCTGCATGATACTGCCGCCGCTCCTGGGGAACAGCAGGCCGCGGTTATACAGATGGTCATGGCCACATAAATACATGCGGCAGCCCGCATCGGTCATGGATTTAAGGAAAAGATCCCGCTGGGCATTCTCAATGGCAAGACATGTGGGCGCGTCGGTTTGAACCGCCGGTTCATGTCCAAAAACAAAGATATGCGCGTAGCAATTTGAGGCAAGCTGGCTGTCAAGCCACGGCTGGTTCACCTGATGGGGATGCTTATATTCATCCAGGCAGATAAACAACGCATTGTTATGTGCGAAGCTGTAAGTCAATCCAACTTCACCCGCCGGTCCATTGCTGGGGACCGAAGCGCCAAAGACCGTGAGATAAGCGGTGGCGTTGGTGTCATCGCCCGTGGGTTCATGATTGCCGCGCGTTGGATAAATGGGGATCCCCGCGGCATAAACAGCCGAAAACGCGTTTGACCATTGCATGTATTCGGCAAGCATGGTGGGCACATCCACGTTCGTGTTGCCATAGACCAAGTCACCAGGCAAAAGGAATAAATCAGGGTTTTCCCTGACAATTTGGCGCGCCATGTGAACACAAACGTTGGTATTAACGGCATTTGAGGGCGTCATACCGCTCTGGACATCGGCCACGTAGACAAATTTCCAGGTGCCGGCCATGGCCACATTCAATGACAGCCACACAAACGAAAGCGCCAAACCTGCCCGCATCCAATCATTAGTTTGACTATAGTATTGCACAAATAGACCCTCTTATTCTCCGCATTTTTGCCGCCTTAATTTTCCAAACGGATTTTATTCCCGGGCTGGTGAATATTCCGGTCCGCCGAACTGTCCGCTAATCTCTTGATAATCTTGGCTGGAATCGGAATACTATTTATATCTCCTGCTATACCTTTTCGGCAAGTATTTTTTTGATAAAAACTTGTAGTAGTCTGTCCCGCATGGTTGCCCTTGCGGCTATTATGGCGCGCCGAAACGTGAATGCCGATGCACACCGTTGCAGATCAGGAACTATCGCAACAAAATCTCTGACCCACTGTTGGATCGGATTGATATTCACATTGAAGTACATTCTGTCGGCTATCATGAGCTGTCAGGCTTGGCGGCCGGCGAGCCATCGGAAGTTATCCTGAACCGGGTGCTCTCTGCCCGCAATATTCAGAAGGAAAGATTCAAAGGACTGCGCAAGTTTCATGGCAACGCCACCATGCGCACGAAAGACATGAGCAAATTCTGCTCTCCTCAGAAACTTCCCGCCGCGCGGGAAGGACTAATTGTTAATGGTTAATTATTTACACAAATATTACGACTTTTGGATATGTCATTCCCGCGAAAGCGGGAATCCAGATATTTTTTCGGAACCTGGATTCCCGATCTCGCCACGCGCGGCGCGTGGCAAGTCGGGAATGACAAACGTTCTCCAATAAGTTTCTTTCATGACGAAGTCCGCCGCGGCGGATGAAACGCTCTCAAGGAAGATGCCCAATCGCTCCTTAAAATGGCCATCGGCGAATTAAATTTCAGGCCCATCCTTCTCCAAGATGGCTATGGAGGGCTCATGCTCCCGCCTTCGCGAAGCCCAGCTTCGGTGGGCGAAGGAAGGTCGTAGCGAAGCTGACTTCGCAGAGTAGCACAAACCGGGCCTATGACCGCATCCTGAAGCCTGCCCCAACCATCGGGGCCAGGGGGGTGCCCCTAAGCTTCTGAATGCCCTTATATTCGTATGAGAGTGTTATTCAGCAACTTTCCCATGCTAATGGCACGGCGCGAATATGTGCCGCGCTTTTGGCGTCCGTCCTCGCGCAGAATCAAAGGGCCGAACTCGTCCGTGATAAACCAACGCCGGAGGTGTGTGCCGGGGCATTCAATCGCGATCGTATTACACATTATTTGACGCTTGCCGACCATCAGCATTTCCGTGCCGGTTCCGCGATATATGCGTTCTGTGATGGTGCATGTGGCCGGATCCAAAACGTTAATCTTTCTTTCCTCGCCGCTGGCAAGCGCCGGCTCAGGATTGCTGTTGGAAGCTAAATCAAAGGCCGTGCGGGGCGTCGTCCAGACGCGTTTCTGTCCTGCCTCAATAATTTCAAAATTAAAAATCTCGTCTATTGGCAAACAATAACACAAACCTTATTTCCTACCGGGCGCGAAATGCCCGTCATGCGGCCATATGTTTACCGTCGGGAAACACCCGCCTCAACTCTAGACAGTCACCCTTTGAATTGGTAAGGTAACTTTGGAATATGAAATTCAAATGAAAAAACCGCTTTTATTGGCATTCCTTTTAATTGGCGCCCTCCGGGCCTCCGCGGATATCAATCGCGGCAATATTACGGTGACAATAACCGGGCTTAAAACCGACAAGGGCAATATTGTTCTCGCGCTTGTCAATTCAAAGGAGAGTTTTGATTCGGAAGAAATAAAACCATTCCTGGGCGCCACGGCCCAGGTTAAAGAAGGTTCGGCCACATATACTTTTAAAAATGTGCCTTACGGAGAATACGCGATAAAAATATTTCATGATGAAAATGGCAGCGGCAAACTGGAATACGGCCTGTTCGGCATACCCAAAGAATAGTACGGCTTCTCAAATAATGTCCCATCCAAAGATTACAAGAAAGCGCAATTCGCATTTAACCAACCGCAGCTTAACCTTGTCATCAATGCGAGGTAAAAACGAAAAAATAAAACGTCCGACGTGTGTTGTCCAATCCACATGCGCCGGGTTGGGGCCGCCATCGTCGTAAGTTTCGTGGTTGCCGCGCACGGCGTAATACGGGATACTGCCAATCCCAAGCAGATTGCCGCCACAAACATGAATCCATTCTCGCCTCGGCGGCATGTCTTTCCGCTCAAATCGCTTGCGCGTGCCATAATCTTCGTTATTTATCCCTATTGGTAACAGCATAACTCCAAGTTGCGGCCTGTTCGTAAGTATTTGAATCGGCGCGATGTTTCCAGATCACCCTCACCTCCGGCCCCTTGATTTCACAAATGACATAACCATATTGTTCTTCATGAAAAACCTGCTTCGGCAGATATGGCGCGTTCTTGCCGTCATAACTGCCGCCGTGATCAAGAATAGCGCCGGCCGGTCCGCCCACAAATTGATGGATATCATTATCAGGATTTCCATCACCGTCATCTATGCGCGCGTGATCAAAGACATGGTCATGCCCGCTGAAATAAACTCTGGCCCCCACTCTTTTCATGGTCGCCCATAACTTGTTCCGGTCTTCGGGATACGCGCCCAGGCAATCAGACTGCAAAATTTTAAACGCGGGTTCATGCGCAAAAACAAACACATGCGGCAGTGTATTCTTTGCGATAATTTTATCCAGCCATTCCTGATTTATCCGCTCGGAGCGGTTGGTGTTAACATAAACATCAAACCCGATAAAAATGGCGTTTTTATTTGTCACAAAATAAGTGAAGCCAACTTCGTCCGCCGGCCCGTTAGCGGGGATATCCGCGCCAAAAGCATTTTTCCATAAGCTGACGCTGCCGGCCGCATCGTGATTGCCTCTTACGGGGTAAACCGGAATACCGGCCTGGCAAATCGGAGACATTGCCTCTTGCCAGATTTTATACGCAGTCTGGTCCCCGCGCTTGACCGACATACGGTTAACCAGGTCGCCGGCTATGATTACAAGGTCCACTTTTTCCCGCACTACCGCCCTCGCTATTTCGCCGCAAATCTGGACATTAACCGGACTGAGATCTGCGCCTGTTTTTCCCCATTGGGAGGTATTCGCTTGGGTATCGGAAATTTTGGCAAATTTCCACGTTTGCTCTTCAGCGCAACATGCCGCCGCGCTTAGAATAAATAATGCTCCCAAAACAATGGTTTTATTCAAGATACGCCAATATTTTAACATTATGCCTCGCTTTCTAAGGCGGGCTATGCCCGCACCCCAATTGCCTTTTGCAGGCCCGCATAAATATGCGAGCGCCATGAGCCCGCCATGTTCCGCCTGCGCCAAGGCTTCGGCGGGCAGGTATGTCGGCCTACAGTTTTTAACCTCTGGCCAGCGCCCGGGCAAACTTCTCTGCAAAAACGCGCCACATTGCAGCGGAACGACTTAATCTGGAAGTTTAAATTAATTATTGCCCTAAAAATACGTCAAACTCAAGAAAAAAATACAATCTTAAAAAAATCTGGCAATCCCCTCCATAATTTGTTATCGTGCTTGAAAATTAAGGGAAAAACATCGTGCAAACATTAGCGCCAAAAATCATCGGAATTGTCTGCGGCGTTGCATGGCTGGCCCTGACCGCGGACGCCAGATCAGCCGAGTTGACGTCGCCGCCGGCGCCGGAACTGCAAGTAAAACCATTTCGCACCTTCGGCACAGGCAAAGCGGACGCATCCGTTGACGCCATCAATCCTCCGGACGGGCTGGCATTCACCAAAGAGGGTCTCTTGGTCGCCACCGACGCCATGAACCACAGAATTCAGATTTTCAATCCCCGCACCGGCGAACACATGGGGCATGCCGGAGAAGCAAATCTTATCACCGGTGTGATCGTAAATGTGATTTCATTGCCGGACGACACCCTGCTGGCCAGCGATGAAACAGCCAATCAGGCATACTTTTTTGAAAAAGCAGCGGATGCCGAAACCGGATACCGGCTTTCCGGCAAGCCGCTTTTGAAAGCTGACGGCTTCACAAAGTTGAACGGCCTGGCCTGCGATTCAAGCAAAAGGATATATGCGGTTAATGGAAAAAAAGGATATGTCCGCCGCTACCTTCCGGATTTCAAGCCGGATCCCGCCTGGAAATTCCAGCCCGACAAGCCGGTTCTCAACCGCTCCGAAGGCATTGCCATTGACGAAAGATCCGGCACGCTGTTTCTGACCAGCGAGTGGGAAGGCATAATTTATGCATTCAACCTGGATACAGGACAATGGCTGGGTAAGGCCATCGGACGTCAAGCCGACGCCCTCGGCAAGCCGCTCGGCCAATCCGTGTTTCAGCGGTCGGTTGAAGGGCTGGCAGTAATGGACGATTATCTCCTTGCGGTTGATGAAGGTTCCGATGATTTGTCCGCCAACAGCACGGGACATCTGCTGATTTTTGACTTGCGCAGTCCGGCGTTGTATGAAACAGGCGCCGAGCAATGCCGCTTCAGGATGAAATTGGGCGCGGCGGAGGGGCTGGCAGGCTGGTTCGGTTCCTACCGGTCTTCGGACGCGGTGGCGGTTTTTTCCGGCAACGGGAACACTGAGGCCATGGTCGCGGTGGCGGACCAGGCCGCATACCGCGTCCTCGTTTATTACTGGAAGGATGTAAAGGAGGCTCTGCGGCAATGCAAAAAACAGTTTCATTGATAAAAAATCTGCTGGCAAAAATTTACGGAGATTTTACCAGGGAGGAACTTATCCGCACGCTTCTGCTGGGAGCCGCATTCGCAATTATTATCGGCACCTACTGGACGCTCCGCCCCCTCAAAGATGCATTGTTCAAAGCCATCGTGATAGGCGATGGAGTTCACACCGATGCCTCGTACCTGGCCTGGGCAAAAATTCTTTCCGTCTGCGTGCTGGTGCCGCTCGTCATTTTCTACAGCCATCTGGTGGATAAATTCAAGCGGCAGAACCTTTTTTATCTGATCGGCGGATTTGCGGTCTGCGGACTTATTGTTTTCAGCCTCCTGTTCAGCCATCAGATACTGGGACTGCACAACAAGGTCGCCCATCCCGGACGCCTGCTCGGCTGGGTCTGGTATGTCTTTGTGGAGGCTTACGGCTCACTGCTGATCGCATTGTTCTGGGCGTATGCCTCGGATGTGGTTGACGCCCAGACCGCAAAAAAGTCTTTTCCCCTGATTGTCATGATCGGCCAGTTCGGGGGCATTATCGGGCCGCAGGCCACGGATTTGCCCACCATTATGCATTTTGATACCTGCGCGCCCCTGGTTGCCGGCTGTGCGTTCACCACGTTGGGGGTGCTGGCCATGATCAGCGTGTTTGCGTCAAGACTTGCGCATCAGTGTCCGGCGGGTGCCGCGCCAACGGCAATCTGTCCCAAAACAGGCCCCCAAGAAAAGACAGGCTTTGTCGAAGGCCTGCGCCTGCTTTTCACCGACCGTTATCTTCTGGGAATATTCCTGGTGGTCGCCGTCTACGAGATAATAGTCACCATCTTTGACTTTAATTTCAAGCGGCTTGTTTTCCAGAACACCAACGGCGACAAGGCCACGGCCTCCGTGCTGGGCGATTTTGGCACGGCGGTTAATCTGGTGTCGTTCCTGTGTCTCGCCTTTGGGATCGGCAATGTCCAGCGCCGGCTGGGAATGAAAGCCGCCCTGTGCGCCATGCCTTTCATAATCGGAACCATGGTCATCGGATTCAAAGCGGCGCCTTCGCTGACGGTGCTTTTCTGGATCATGGTGGCCGGCAAGGCGCTGAATTATGCGCTCAATTCCCCCTCTCTGAAACAGCTCTATATTCCCACCTCCCCGGACGCAAAATATAAAACGCAGGCCTGGATTGAAATGTTCGGGGCCAGGGGCGCCAAGGCAAGCGGCTCCCTCATCAACACCCTGTTGAAAGTCTTCCAGACGCGCGCGGGCGACCTCGCGGTCGGCTTCGCCGTTTATGTCACCTTCGCCAGCATCTTTTCGGGGGTTCTGTTGATCGGCTGGTTTTTTATCGCGCTTTTCCTGTCACGGGAATATGACCGCCGCGTAAACATCAGGTCGGAAAATACTTTGAAAAGGCAATACTAATAAAATTGCATGGGTAAGTGCAATTTTCACCCTCCGGACCTTTGTCATCCCGTAAATGCATGGTGACAGGGTTAACCACTTGCTATCTACAAAAATTAGAACAAATTCAGATAAATTACTGAATCATCCATGGCTCTTGTTCCCTTCGCGATGCTTGATTTCAGCTGCCTGTCCACGGGCAATACGAACATATCCACCTAATCGTTCAGACAATTGCTGGAAATCTGGCGCGATGACGGATTACAATCTCGGATCAACCGTGGAGGGCCTGCCCTCCGTAGCTGCGAGCAATGCGAGTAGCGAAGGAGGGTGGCGAGAGTCGGAATCGAACCGACGACACGCGGATTTTCAGACAGCCCCAAGGCTTTTTACACCACCCCAAATTCCCCTGCAAATCGCTTGTATATCATTGTTTACGCGAAAGTCAAGACTGCAACATCACGCAACATTATGCAGGCTAAATCCACCTGTGAGCCCCGCAAGAGCCCCGAAGATATAAAAAATTGCATCATAATCTCCTCACAAGTCAAGCATTGCTATTTGACCTGCTTTGGATGCGTGGACCATTTGAGCGGACAATTATTCAGCCAATTCCCGCAACTTCTCCCGCCTGTCCCGTAAGCCGTCGTTCTATTTTCAGGTAGGGCGTGAATATTTTCGTCCTACCATCCAAAATCGCTGTCTTCCATCGCTCTTGTTCCGTGTTGACCTCCTGCTATGACGGGTATAAGCTTTAAACCAAGAATGTATTGTTCGTGAGTTGCGTCCTTGGGCAACGGTTAGCCTGCGATGGCGGTTCATTTGTTGGAGTGGCTGAACTGAAACGGTGGTCTGCATATGTCTAATGGAGATTTGGAAAAGTTCGCCGAAGCTATAAGGTGTTCTGGTTTCTGCCTTGAATACCGAGCGTCCTCAACCCTTCAGAAGCACGGATGGTCGGTTCTCAACAATCGCTATTACGTCGATGCCGAAACCAGCAGAGCCCGCGAGATGGACATCATTGCATACAAGGCTCTCAACTTGGAGAAAGAGGAGACGATTTACTACACGGTGCTCATAATCAGTTGCAAGAAATCAGAAGCAAACAATTGGGGGTTTCTGACAAAGGGCTACAACAAACCCGACCCCAACATTAATTTCTATCCCGTGTCCAACTGGACGAGCGATAGGGCATTGCGTTATTGCTTGTCGGAGGAGACCTGGAAGCAAGAGTTCCGACGCCAGATCGACAGGCAGAAGATGCTTCAGAGAGTCTATGCCATTGATAATCAAGTCTTCGCTTTTCAAGAGATGGACAGGAAATCGGGCAAAATCTACGACGACAAGGCGATATACGATTCGGTGTCTTCCTTGGTGAAAGCCCATTACTTTGAGGTCGCAAATCTGGAGTCACGCATCAAGAACACAAGGTTTTACAACTTCAATCTCATTTCTGTTGCGGAAACCACTTTCGTCGAGTTGCACTTCGATGAGAAGGATAAAGTTGTCCCGAAGCCCCTCAATGAGATCAAATACCTGAACCGTTTCATAGTTGGCAAGGAAGATGATTTCTACCGCATCCACTTCGTGACGTCTGACCATTTTGAGGAGGTTCTGTCCGCCTATGATTTGTTGGCGGAATGGAACGCAGACTACTGTAGGAGGTTGACGAAACGATTCTACGAAACCGTGTTTAATGATGATAAAAAGACGAGCGTGTTCCTCAATGATTTCAAGGAGAACCTGGTTTCTCTGACCAAAAGCATACTTCTGAAGCGTTTCGGCAGTGCTCCCGACTGTAACATTGAAGGTATATATTTAGATACCAAGAAATCGCATTTGCACATCCTGATGGGTGGAATTGAGGACAATATGGTGACCATACTCAATGAAAATAAACTGTTGGCGGAAATGACGAAAAGGAGACTTCTCCGCTGGTATCGGTATTCTGGTTCGTTTGAATACGAGAGATCTCCTGACTTGCCTTTCTGACCTGTGCCCCCCCATCCCTAATCCCCTTTCTTCCCCTCCCCGCCGTCTTTTCCTTCTCTCTTGAATCTTTAACCGCCCCCATAATGTTTGTTTCACGCCCTATTTACGGGCTTTTTCCTTGACTTTTGGCTATTTTTTTGCTATAAAGTTCAAAAACAAGGCAGTGAAGGGCACTGATTTCTTGATGCTGGAAATGTTTAACTGAACAAGGGGTGGATTATGTTTGGCATTTTTCCGTGCTTCTGGACTGTCCCTGGAAGAAAGCCCATCAAGCACTTGGCTCATCCTGATTTCCCGCCAAGAACGGCAAGGATTTCAAGACCAGTTCCAGAAGCGGTTAGAATTGAAAGACCCAACGGGGGATTCGCCGACTACGACTATAAAAAACTTAAAATACCTGTTGAAGAAATGTGCATCGGAGAAAACATTGACACAACCGAAATTGACCTGATGCTAAAAAATATGGGCGAACAATGCTCTCGCTAATGGCAATTTTACTTTTAGGCTCAATCCTACTGGGGCTTGCCTGGGTAGCTGTATTCTGGGTTGCGAGTTTTTTAATCTTTCTGGTTGCCTGGTTCTTGTCCTTGTTCGGCGTCTATTGCGACATCGCGAGTGAAAAGAACCTATGGTTCCTGTTTCTGGTGGTTATCGGGATAAGCACTTGGATCTACGGCATTGATGGCAGTAATATCGGTTATGCCGTCTTTGTTTTTTTAACAGGCAGTTTTATGCTCTTTCGCTCTGCTTCTGTCTGGAAAATCGCCACCTGTTAGTCGCCCGCAGGAAAAATATGCCCAATAAAAAACAAGTTGCCCCTGATAAAATGTTCAAATTGTCCAATGACCTTCTGGATTTGCAAGGGGGCATTATACGTAGCATTAGCATCTGTAACACCGTAACAAGGGGGCAAATGGCGTTAATCCTACATAGGTGGAATGATAATTGTCCGTCATTATAGCCGATTCTCGGTTCTCGGTTGGCGAATCTCGTGTTACTTTGTTACGGTTGCGGAGCCCAGGAAAGACAAGGTTAACGCAGAATGACACAGCGTTCCTTGCCGTCCAGCCAGCACTTCCTGCGCCACGTTGAAAGATAAGCCCGTAATTTAGACAGATTTTCCACTGGGCTCTTCGGGGGAAATCCTGTAGACCTCCCGCATAAATCGGAGGCACATTTTTTGAAATCAGCTCAAATCGGCGAGACCCCTGCCACCGCAAAGCCTGCCAAAGCCAAGCACAACGGTCCCAGGAAAGGCAAAGACCGTCCATCCAAGTATCAACGCCACCCCGCAAATCCGTATAGACCTGGCTCATCCTATGCGTTGATATTTGATATTTTGGCAACCAGAAGGGACGGGATTGGGCGTGACGAGCTGATAAAGCTGTTGCGGAAGGAAACCGGCAAGGATGTCAGGCATACGTCATACGACTTGTCAATTGTCCTCTCCGCAAAAGACAGCCCGACTGGAATGAGGCACAGGAGCGCGAAGGACGGCTACTGGGTCAAGCGGGAATACCATCACTACACCCTGATGCTCCCGTAATCTGGTCTTCGCGGAATACGGCGGGGGGTATTCATTTTTTTAAAAGCCAAACAGGGAAATTTTGACCATTTGCTTTTTCGGAAAGTCAAACGGGAGATTTTTCAGTGCATCTGATCTGCCTTGTTTTTCAATAAAACGTCCACTGGCACAGCGTAAAGTGACGTTTTGGGGCAAAATATTTTATACTGAAATACACTGCTGTCCAAAATAATCTGATTTAGCGGTATTACCGCTTGAATTTCCGGTTAAAAACGAATGTTTTAGACAAGTTTTGAAATCAGGTTGCCTCCATGCTGTCCAACACATCA
>Ga0074199_1000731_pt1 | contig 42351 bp, 28 predicted proteins | sample EPASupsiteSAE347_FD_64528 | JGI IMG/M metagenome (GOLD analysis project Ga0074199, IMG submission 64528) | Bioremediated contaminated groundwater from EPA Superfund site, New Mexico - Sample SAE3-47 | ecosystem: Environmental > Aquatic > Deep subsurface > Groundwater > Contaminated ... | reverse complement strand
CTCACCGCCGGCGTGATGTGGCGCATGTGGAAGTCTTCCCAAAACTATAGCGGGCACGATGACGAGAACTGGGATGGTGAAGGCTTCCGCCCGGTTCAGCGCTAAATCGCGTCCGGACCTTCAGCACACTCCGACTTTGACATCACGTTCGGGTTTGATAGAATATGGTCGTTTGCACGCCGGGTTACAACTGTCCCCGGCAACAATAAATTGATTCTGTCGTCAACCTAACACGTCGAAAAAAGGAGCGCACGCCATGTTAATTACCGTCTTCTTTGTATTGCTCGCTATCGTCATCGTGTTTTTGCTGTATGCCGTGGGCATTTACAACCGGCTCATCAGCCTGCGCAACCGGTTTAAAAACGCGTTCGCGCAGATTGATGTCCAGCTCAAACGCCGCTATGACCTGATCCCGAATCTGGTGGAAACGGCCAAGGGTTACATCAAGCACGAGCGCGGAACGCTGGAGGCCGTTACAGCGGCCCGCAACCAGGCCTCGGCGGCCGTGCAGAAAGCGGCGGCCAACCCGGCCGACGCCAGCGCCATCCAGGGCCTGATGGGCGCAGAAGCCACCTTGACCGGCGCGCTCGGTCGCCTGTTCGCCGTGGTCGAGGCCTATCCCGACCTGAAAGCCAACCAAACCATGGCCCAACTGATGGAGGAACTGACCTCCACCGAGAACAAGGTGTCGTTTGCGCGGCAGGCTTATAATGACGCCGTCATGAGCTATAACATTGCCCGCGAAATATTCCCGGCCGTAATCGTGGCCAATCTGTTCGGCTTCACAACGGCCCAGCTGTTTGAAATCACCGCGCCCCAGGAGCGCGAAGCCCCGAAGGTGTCTTTCTGATTTCGGATTTGGGATTTCTGATTTCTGATTGAAATCCGAAATCAAAAATCAGAAATCCGCAATTAGAATCATGGATTTCTTTGAGCATCAGGAAAGAGCCCGGCGCAAGACCACTCTGCTGGTGGCGTATTTCTGTCTGGCCGTCATCCTGATTATCGCCGCCATTTACGCCGTATTCGCTTATGCGTTCCTGCCGGCCACACCCCCCGATGCCGCCGGCTCGGCCGTGGCCATCGCACGGGCCTGGTGGCGCGCTGATCTGCTGATGTGGGTGGCGACCATTACAATCGGCATCATCGGCCTGGGCACGCTCTATAAAATCATCGCGCTCTCCCAGGGCGGCGAGGCGGTGGCCCGCATGCTGGGCGCGCGGCCGGTGCCTTCCGCCACGACGGATCTGCAGGAGCGGCGGCTGTTGAACGTGGTCGAGGAAATTGCCCTGGCCTCCGGCACACCGGTGCCCCACGTGTTTGTCCTCGATAACGAAAACAGCCTGAACGCATTCGCCGCCGGTTTCTCGACGCGGGACGCCGTAATCGCCGTCACCAATGGATGCCTGACGCGGCTCACCCGGGACGAACTGCAGGGCGTAATCGCGCACGAATTCAGCCACATTCTCAACGGCGACATGCGCCTGAATCTGCGGCTCATGGGCCTGCTCAATGGCATTCTTGTCATCGGCATCATCGGCTACTGGATTTTCAGGATCGCCACCAATAGCGGGACGCGCACGGCCAGTATCGGCAGTAAGAAAGGCGGCAGTCCGGTTGTCTTTATCCTGGTGGGACTGGCCGTCATGGCCATCGGCTACATCGGCGTGTTCTTCGGCAAGCTGATTAAGAGCGCCGTCTCGCGCCAGCGCGAGTTCCTGGCGGATGCCGCTTCCGTGCAGTTCACGCGCAACCCGGATGGCCTGGCGGGCGCACTCAAGAAGATTGGCGGATTCATGGCGGGTTCGCGCATCCAGAATCCCAACGCCGAGCAGGCCAGTCATCTGTTCTTTGCCAACGGCTTGGGATCGTCGTTCCTGACCCTGATGGCCACGCCCCCGCCGCTGGCCGAACGCATCCGGCGGATTGACCCCGCCTTCAGCGGCGATTTTGCCGCCGTAAATGTGGCGCCCGTGGCGGGCACGGATGCGGCCGCCCTGCCGGCTCTGGCCCCTGCCGCCACCCTCACGCAAGCATCGCCGGCTGCAGAATCGGGTCGTCCCGCGACCATTGCCATGCAGCCGCGCCAAACCCTGCAAAGCATCGGTAATCCGCAGGCATCGAACCTGGCCTACGTGACCACCCTGCTCAACGCTTTACCCGAAGCCATTAAGGCCGCAGCCCGCGATCCGGTCGGCGCCCGCGCTCTGGTTTACGGTCTGCTGATCAGCGCCGACGAACCGGTCCGCAACATCCAGTTCCAGCACCTGAGCGCGAAAGCGGAACCGGATGTCGCTAAGCAAACGCGAAAGCTGGCGCCTGAACTTGCGGCCCTGCCGGCGGCAGCGCGCCTGCCTTTGACGGATGTGGCAATGACCGCTCTGCGGAGTTTATCGCGTGCACAAGTGGAAACTTTCCGCGACAACCTGCGCTCCCTGATTGAGGCGGATAAGTCCATCTCGCTCTTCGAATACATGCTGGAACGCATGGTCGTGCGCCGCCTCGCAACTCAATCTGGCCGGCCGCGGCCGGTTGTAGTCCAGTATTACGATCTCAAGCCCCTCCTGCCGGCGGCCGGCACCCTGCTCGCCACCCTGGCCTACTACGGCCAGTCGGAAGAGACGCAGGCGGCGCGTGCGTTTCAGTCCGGCGTGGCGCGATTGAATTCGCCCCTGCCCATGCTCCCGAAAGAGTCATGCGGATTGGCCGCCGTGGACCAGGCGCTGACCATCCTGAATGCGGCCTCCCCTGCCATAAAAAAGACGATCCTGGGCGCCTGCGTCGCGTGCGTCGCTGCGGATGGCCGCACGACGGTGACCGAAGCCGAACTTTTGCGCGCGGTCGCCGACTCGCTGGATTGTCCCATCCCGCCCTTCGCACCGGATGCGGAATGAATATCCGCACTAAAACGTTTATATTCGCCCTGCTCCTCGTCCTCGCGCTCCTGGCCGGCGGGTGGTGGTGGACGCGCGGCCGCGCACCGGACCTGGTATGGACGGCGATAGACGTGAACTATCTGCCCCAGCAGGGCGACGCCAACTTGTTGCAAATCAATCGCACCAACTTTTTTTTAATAGATACCGGTCATCCGCTCTACGCGCCGCGCTTGATCCGTTTTCTCCAGGACCAGGGTGTGCGCCGGTTGAACGCCGTTATTATCACGCACGGCCATAGCGACCATTACGGCGGCCTAATCCCCATTCTGCAAACCAATATTGCCGTAGACCGGGTCTATTTTAATCCGCCGGCCCCGGAACTGGTGACCAACGAGTTGTTCGGTTGTTCGCCGAAGGAATTGGACGACATCCGGAATGAATTGGCCCAACGCAATATTCCGCTGGTGCCGATGACCGATCAAACCCGCTGGTCATTTGCCAACGACATCGCACTCCGGGTGCTTTATATCTATGACGGACTGCACACGCCCATCGGCCGCACCGATATCAACGATACCTCGGCGATCCTACTGTTATCTCACCGTCGCATGCGCTATCTTCTGGCCGGCGATCTGAATCGCCCGCTGGGGCGCTACATAGCCGCCCAAAATGGAACAGTGCCACTGAAGGCGGATATTCTCAAGGTGCCCCATCATGGAACGGAGGGCCTCGCTGACAACGACTTTTTCGAGGCCGTCCGGCCGGCCGTGATGGTCGTTCCGGCGCCGAAGGCGCTCTGGCTATCCGAACGCAGTCAGCGCGTCCGCATGCGGGCGAAAACTTGCCCGACATTTGTCAACGGACTGCACGGCGACATTGTGATTGAATCCTATGGATATTCGTATCGAATCATAACCAGTAAGAAATTCAGTGATTGAGTGATTTAGAGATTGAGCGATTTAAGAACTAGCCAAAGATATTTGAAATATTAAACCATGTTATACGTCTGTCATTCCCGCGAAGGCGGGAATCCAGACCGGCTTTTCTGGATTCCCGTTTTCATGGGAATGACAAGCGTCCGGACGGTCGTTCATTAAATGTTCAGCATAAAATGAATAGCTGCTAATGCAAATTTTCAGACAATCACTCAATCACTGAATCGCTTCCGCCTTTGGCGGATCCGCCTATGGCGGAAAATCACTCAATACAGAAAGACTGTTGCCCCATGAAAACCAAATTAAAATCCCCCCTGCCCTCCCTCGACCGCCTGCTGGCCTGCGCGGAAGCGGCTGCGCGCGCCGGCGGCGCGCATGCCTTGAAGCATGCCCATCGCCGGAGCGTCATTGCGGAAACATTTGCCCACGACGTCAAACTGAAGCTGGACCGCGAATGCCAGGACGTGGCCGAGCGGACGATCCGGAAACACTTTCCGCGCGCCGCGATCCTGGGCGAAGAAGACACCGTGGCTCCGGTTGCGGCCGACGTGCTCTGGATCATTGACCCCATTGACGGCACCGTCAATTACTTCCACGGTCTGCCGCTGTGGTGTTGTTCGGTCGCCGTTCAGGTGCGGGAATGCACGGCCGCAGGCGCCGTGTATGCTCCCGTGCTGGACGAATGTTACACCGCTCATCGCGAGCGCTCCTCAACCTGCAACGGCAGACCCCTCGCCGTATCGGCCACGCACCGCCTGAAGGACGCCGTGATCCTCACCGGCCTCAACAAGCAAAACGATCTGCTGGACCGTTCGATCGCCCTCTTTCATCTGCTCTCGCGCAAGACGCAGAAACTGCGGATCATGGGATCGGCGGCGCTGGATATCTGCCAGGTGGCGGCCGGGCGGGCGGACGCGTTTTTCGAATCCGGGATTTATTTGTGGGACGCGGCCGCCGCCGCCTTGATTGTCGAACAGGCGGGAGGGCGCGCCGAGATTATGGCAACCGGCCCCCATCATCAATTACGGATTATCGCCAGCAACGGCCGCTTGCACGCCCCGCTGCGGCGGCTGATATTGTAGCCTGCCCCATGTAGAAGAGGGTTTCCCGCCAGATGCGGGTTTGCCTAAGGCATGATCCGCCATGGCGGAATTTACAAAAAATAACCTGCCCCAAAAATCCACCGTTCAATGTCTTCTGCTAACAAGTTTTTATTCTTTATTCTAAGGGCTACCTCCCCGTTACCAAAAAGATTTTCGCCATAAAGAAAGCGATTAACGTTACGCTATCAAAACGTAACAAAAACGAAGGAGTTTAAAAATGCAATGCAGAGTTTTTAAAGATGTCCCAATGTATGTTCTGCTTGCAGTGCTGACGGCGTGTTTATCCGTAAGGGGTTCGTGCAACGACGCCGCAATCGCCGAGGCGCTCGCAAAACCCGACAAGGTTGTCAAGGCAAGCTGGTTCGGCTATAAGGCCGCGGAGGCGACGAAGGCATTGCAGGCGGCGATCAACTCCGGCGCGAAAAAGGTCATCATCGACAATGCCGGCGAATGGATCGTTGAACCGATAATCCTGATTAGCGACCAAGTGATAGAAGTTGAGAAAGGCGTCGTCATCACCGCCAAACGAGGAGCGTTCAAGGGCACAAGTGACAGCCTGTTCAATCTCATCGGCATCCGCAATGTCGTGATCGACGGCAACGGCGCGCTCCTGCGCATGTGGAAGAGTGACTACTTCAGCCCAGAGTATAAAAGGGGCGAATGGCGCACGGGCATCAACATCCTAAGCTGTTCGAACATCACGGTGGGCGGGCTTACCGTAAAGAACAGCGGCGGCGACGGCATCTATCTCGGCAACGCGGGCGGAGCACAGCCGTACTGCAAAGATATCGTCATCCGCAACGTCATCTGCGACGGCAATGCGCGCCAGGGGATATCCGTCATCAGCGCGGAGAACCTCCTAATCGAGAACTGCACGCTCATCAACACGCTCGGCACGCCGCCGGAGGCGGGCATCGACTTCGAACCGAACTTCCCCCACGAACGCCTGGCAAACATCGTCATGCGCAACTGCATTGCGGAGAACAATAAAGGCGGCGGATATATCGTGTATTTCGGCAATTTTAATGAAACAACGACGAATGTTTCGATAACGTATGATAACTGCAGCGCAAAGAACAATGCGTTCGGCGGCTTTATGTACAATTTTTGGCAAGGCTTTGAGGATTTTCCGGGACGAACGAAAATACGCATGCTAAATTGCCGTGCTGAAGTACGCGGCTCGAACGAGACCTACAACACGGACAATTATGTGACGGGCATCACGGCCGACCTTCAGAAATTCAAGAAGAGGCAAAAAAGCGATATCATTTCACGGACGAAGCCGTTTTCCGGTGACGGTAAAACATACGTCCCCTTCAAGTCGTCAAGCTCACCGGTGAAAGCACCACCAGCGAAAGCACCGACGCCGCAACTGCGCGAAAAGTTCCGCTGTCTCCTCTATGCGCGCCAGGGGGAAACGGCAACGTTTAACGTCACCTTCAACAAGATCGGCGAGGCGGATATGACGCTGGCGCTCGACATCACCTCACCGTCGGGAAATAAAATAGCGGTTGACCCCGCGCCCCTCGACCAGAAAAAAGAGTATCAATTTGCCGCAGCGGAGACGGGTGTCTATACAATCACTGGGCTTCCCGGCCTGTGCACGGCACAGCTCTCCTCCAAAACGCATTGCCTATCCTTCGCGGTGGACACGCCGCTTAATATATTCCAAAGCACGGTATCGCTGTATTTTCTGGTACCCAAGGGGGTAAAGGATTTTTATGCAAAGGTATGGGGATCAGGCGGGGAAAAAGTGAAGGCGACCCTCATCGATCCGCAGGGCGCAATGGTGAACAAGCAGGACAACATCCCCGAATATGCGTTCAAACTCGCCGCAAGCAGGAAGAATGCATGGAAGGATGAGGTATGGGCGATCAAATTCGAGAAGCCGTCCGACGGATCCATCATCGAAGACTACTCCTTTTCACTGTACGGCGTGCCGCCGGTGGTGGCGTCGTCGAAAGACTTACTCCTTGTGCCGCAGCAGTAAGTTGCGCCAATCCAGTGTGCGTTTTTCTAATCCGGGATTGATTTATGGGATGCGGCTGCCGGCGCCCTGATTGTCGAACAGGCGGGAGGGCGCGCCGAGATTATGGCAACCGGCCCCCATCATCAATTACGGATTATCGCCAGCAACGGCCGCTTGCACGCCCCGCTGCGGCGGCTGATTTTGTAGCCTGCCCCATTGTCCCCCGCATAATTCTCTTAAAAATCCATGAATAACATTCCAACATTCTGCAGAATGTTGGAATGTTATTTAAGATTTGTGAAACTTGAAGATGCGATTAAAATTTTCCGCCGCTGGCAAATGGTGGGACACGATCAGCCGTAGACTAACGAGCATTTATGGGACACGATAGCCGTGGTAGATGAGGGGATAAGTGGCCGATACTTGCAATGCTGGCCGCGCTTTAAGGTTGCATTTTGCGACCTTAAAGACTGCTGTTCGTTTTCAGTAAGCTGAAAGACGATGGGAACTACATCGCCAATATGCCCCGCGATGGATTACACCGGCTCCTGCACGGCCACCCAGCCGTCCCGGCCCGGAATGGTCCCCGACGCAATGCGCCCGGACGGGATAGCGGATATGCCGGTAAGCAGGGCGCCTAACGGCGTGAACTCGTGGCCCAGCGCACGCGCCTTCTGCACAAACCGTTCGAATAGATTCCGGCAAACAATGCCTTCGGCCTCGGCATGGATGGTCAGGATGTTGACGCCGTTGGGACGGATTTTGGCCAGCAGGTAATCGTTGTAGCGTTCGGCATCGATTCCGTTGCGGCCAATCACCTCGTCATAGGTCGGCAGGGTGACCGGCACCTGGGGCTGGTTCAACAGAACGCCTGCGACCACCGGGCGGAAAACCGTCTGCCCGCGGCAGTCACTGTTAAATGCGAAAGGGAAGCGCTCTTTTTCGCGCAAGGCCGCTTCGGTGCAACGCCAGCCGGGCGAGGCCGAACAGGTTGGCGGCGCGCCGACAATCGTGGTCATAAGGTCAACCCCGCGCTCCAGGCCGGCGCGGATGGCCTCCGAAGGCATGTGTTCGATGTGCGCCTGCCAGGTGTAGTGGTCCCAGGCGTGAAATCCCATTTCATGGCCGGCGTCGGCGGCCAGGCGCAGGCAATCGCCGAGGCGCTTGCCAATGAGCGTCCCCGGCCAGCACGTGCCCCGCAAAAGAATGTCCCAGCCGTAAAGCCCCGCGGCATGACTCCGCAGCATCTTCACCAGGAAGCGCGGGCGCACCAGCCGCCAGAGGTGGCGCCCCATGTTGTCGGGCCCCACCGAAAAGAAAAACGTGGCGCGGATGCCGTGGGAGGCCAGCAGACGGCATAAGGCCGGCACGCCGTCGCGTGTGCCGCGGAACGTGTCCACATCAACGCGTAATCCAATTTTCATTCCTCGTATAATGCCTCGGTTGCGAAAGGCGTATGCCGAAATGGCGCGACACAAGGTCGCACCCTACGACGGCAACAGCAGGGCCTCAGCTTGCTGAGGCCATTATTTCCATTCGTCTTCAATGCCGAATTCGCCGGATGCAACGGCTTCCTGCAGGAAGAAATCCAGGGTTTCATCCACCGACTGTTCGAGCGGGATGGTCGGCGTCCAGCCCAGCAGTTTCTGGGCTTTGCGAATGCTGGGCCGCCGATGCGCCACATCCTGATAGCCGGCGCCGTAATAACGCCCGCTCTCCATTTCCTGGATGCCGGCAAACGGTGGGAACTTGCTCCGCAGGGGATGCTGTTCGAATTTGCGGATCAGGATTTCGGCCAGTTCCTTGATACTGGCCTCGTTGACCGGATTGCCGATGTTGAAAATCTGGCCGTCGCATTTGCCATCCTTGTTTTCGATGATCCGGAACAGGCCTTCGATGCCATCCTTGACGTCCGTGAAACACCGTTTCTGCGCGCCGCCGTCAATCAGCCGGATGGGACTGCCTTCAACCAGGTTGAGAATCAACTGGGTAATGGCGCGCGAACTGCCGATGCGCGCCGACATCAGGCTGTCCAAGCGCGGCCCAATCCAGTTGAACGGCCGAAACAGGGAAAAACGCAGGTGCTCGTGCCGGCCGTAGGCCCAGATGACGCGATCCAGGAGCTGCTTGGAGCAGGAATAAATCCAGCGCTCCATGCGGATGGGACCCACGATCAGGCGCGAATTATCCTCGTCAAACTCCTGATCGTCGCACATGCCATACACTTCCGAAGTCGAGGGGAACACGATGCGCCGGCCGTATTTGGCGCAGTAGCGCACAACGCGCAGGTTTTCCTCAAAGTCCAGATTAAACACCCGCAGGGGATTGCGCACATATTCGATCGGCGTGGCGATGGCCACCAACGGCAGGATGACGTCGCACTTGCGCACGTGATACTCGATCCACTCGCGCGAGATGGAAATATCGCCTTCATCGTAATAAAAATCGGGCCGCTTGAGAAGCCGCGCAATCTTGTCCGAGTGCAAGTCCATACCGTGCACAACATAACGGCCGCTATCGAGAAGCCGCTCGCTGAGGGCATTGCCAATGAACCCGTTCACGCCCAGGATCAGCACCGCCGTTTTGCGTTTGGATTTGACCTGCGCGCGCGCGCCCAGGCGCGCGCCCTTCGCCAAGCCCAGAACGGCGGCGGCCTGGGCGCCCGCCATGACAACGTCCTTATCCGGCTGGGCCAGTTCCACCTGCACGGCGTCCTGACTGCAGGCCACGATCAGCGGATCGGTCGCCAGCACCGTGCCGGGATTCTCATTCGTCTTCGTTTTTGTTGCCGTGGCCGACCACACCAGCAGTTTGCGATCGCCGGACCGGGTGAACGCACCCGGATAGGGATGCGTCACGGCGCGGACCAGGTTGCAAATATCCTGCGCGCTTTTATTCCAGTCAATTTCGCCATCCTCCGGACGGCGGCCGCCGAAATAGGTGGCCTTGGCATGGTCCTGCGACGTGCGCGGCGCCTTCTGCGCCCGGATGCGCGGAAGGGCCTCGTCCAGGAGGCGCGTGGCGGCCGCGGTCATTTTGCCGAAAAGCGTCAGGGCCGTGTCGTCCTTGTCAATCGTCACCTTGGCCTGGGCCACGATATCGCCATCGTCCGGACGCGGCGTCATGTAATGCAGAGTCACACCGGTTTCTTTTTCGCCGTGGATCAGCACCCAATTCACCGGACAGCGCCCGCGGTATTTCGGCAGGAGCGAGCCGTGCAGGTTAATACAGCCCTGGGGCGGAATATCCAGGATCACCGGCTTCACCATCTGGCGGTAATAAAACGAGAAGATGATGTCCGGCTTCAAGGCCCGGATTTTTTCCGCCCAGATCGGATGGTTGATGTCTTCCGGCGCATAGACCGGGATGCCGCGCGCGGCCGCCAACTCCGCGACGGAATGAAACCAGACAACCTCGCCGGGATTGTCCTTGTGGGTAAAGACTGCCTGTACATCGAAACCGTTCCGCAGAAGCGCCTCGAGGCCGACACAACCGATATCATGATAGGCTAAAACAATTGTTTTCATAATGGTTCCATTCTTGAATAGGCGACAGATGCCGCAACTGATTCATGCGCCCGGTGAGGGCACCGGGCCTACAGCATTTTTTGTAGGCCGGGTCCCCTGACCCGGCGGGACCGAAATTCCTATACGTTGAATTGATTTCACACCCCGCGATTGGCCCTTACCTTAAGCAAGCCGGAGGGAAAATGCAAAAGATATTTTTGCGTCCGGATCGGCAAGCCCGCCGGTCACAGCCCTTCACATCACCACGTCAACGGGGCGGCCGCACTGGCGGCAGGCATGATTGGCGATGCCGACAATGCGCACGGTGTACCCCTGCCGGACGATCAGCTCCTGGGCGCACTTCGGGCAGAGTGTGTTTTGCCCCTTGCTCGACAGCACATTGCCCATGTAGACATAGGCCAGGTCCCGCTTGCACCGGGCAAGCGAGCGCTCCAGCACGGCCGTCGGCGTGGACGGGATATCCATCTTGTATTCCGGATGGTAGGCGCTCAAGTGGAGCGGCGTCTCACGCCCCAGGTTCGCAACCATCCAGGCCGAGACCCGGCCGACTTGCTCCTCGCTGTCGTTCAACCCGGGTATCAGCAGGTTGGTAATTTCCACGTGACAATCCTCCGCCACCGCCTGCCGCGCGAACCGGAGCACCGGCGCTAACGCGCCGCGGCACTGCCGTTTATAAAAGGACTCGTCCATACTCTTGATATCGATGTTCAGCGCATCAATCAGCGGCAACAGCTCCGCGGCAGGCTTTTCCTCAATAAACCCGTTGGTCACCAGCACATTCAACAGTCCCGCCGGGCGGGCCAGTCGCGCGCAATCCTGAACAAACTCATAATTGATGAGCGGTTCGTTGTAGGTATAGGCAATACCGAGGGAATGCTGTTCCCGGGCGGCCTGAACCACCTCGTCCGGCCGGAACGATGGCGTTTGCGCATTGACGGTTTGGGAAATTTGCCAGTTCTGGCAGAACCCGCAGGCAAAGTTACAGCCCCAGCCGCCGATACTGTAGATTTCGCTCCCGGGATGAAAATGATACAGCGGTTTTTTCTCGATCGGGTCGTTATGTTGGGCCGAGAGCAGGCCGTATCCCGCCGCCACCAGACCGCCATCAATCACGCGCCGGATGCCGCACAAACCCGTTTTCTTTTCGGCAATCAGACAGTGATGCGGGCAAAGTTCACACTGAACTTTTCCGGCTTCGACCGGATGCCAGAACAACGCGCTCTTCATGGCCAACCTCCATCAGTTCCCCAATTGCATAATGATAAAACAAACCATATTATGCAAGCACTTATCAGTCCATGGCGTACGGCACTTCTGCGGAGTATATATATGTCAGTTCGGCAGAGCTTGTTTAGAGCAGTCCATGGCCTGACGCAAGGTCGCGCCCTACGTAGGGCCTGACCTTGCGTCAGGCCATTTGGATCGCCCAAAAAATAATTGACGATGCCCCATATGCCAATCGCAGAAAAACATTGACGAGCGCATCTGAAATAGTCATGATTTAAAACAAAAGGGTGGTTCACGTTCAATCATGGCTAAAAGGAGTAAAGCGATGAAAACCATTTCGCGGGCGATAGTTTCCGGAGCAATGATTGGCGGGCTCTTAATACTGACCGGATGCGCGATGTTCCGGCAGAAAGTTGAGGACAAGGATGTCTCCAACATGCCGGACTATGACGCCACCTACAGCGCCAAGGACCTGCGAAACTTGAGCGAAAAAGTGGCCACGAGCATCGCCACGAGCGATTTTATCAGGAACCAGCCAACAAATCTGATCATGATCATCTACGGTGTCCAGCCCCGCACGACCACCTTTGTGGATACCCAGGCCATGACTGACCGCCTGCGTAACATCCTGATGCAGAAGAGCAACAACAAAATCCAGTTTGTCAACGAAAGCCGCCGCCAGGAATTGATGAAGGAACAGGGGTTCCAGGCGCAAAACGCCACCGATGAAACGCGCACGGCCATCGGCAAACAGTTAGGGGCCAAATGCATGCTGACCGGCGCTCTGATCGAGATGCAGAAGCAAACCGGGAAACAAGTCAGGGTCTCCAAGACGGAACTGGTATATTACCAGTTGACCATCGAAATCACCGATCTCGAAACCGGGATCATCGCCTGGTCCACGCAGGAAGAATTCGCGCGCACGGCCAGGGAGCCGCTCATTGGATGGTAACATGCATCAGGCGTTTCCGGGAATGCCTCCATTCCTCCGGTACGGGACTCTGCTGGCAGTCGGTCTGACCGGATTGCTGGCCGGATGCTCCACGCCGCCGCTCCAAACGGCCCGCGCCAATTTTTACGCCGGCCGTTTCGAGCAAGCCAATACCAACCTGGCCGCCATCCCCAAGGGCAACAAGGACGAGGTTCTGTTTTTGATGGAGCGGGGCATGATCCGCCAGAACCTCGGCCAATACGAAGCCAGCGCGCTGGACTGGCGGCGGGCAGGCGAACTGGACGCCAAGCTGGATACCTACAGCATCTCTCAAGGCGCCTCCAGTCTGATCGTGAATGACCGCACGCTTTCCTTCCGCGGCATGCCGTTCGAGCGCACGCTGATGTACGCGTTCCTGGCCAAGGACTACCTCGCGGATTCGAACTGGGATTATGCCGCCATCTGTGCCCGAAATATCATCAAGAAGCTGGAGGCCCTGGACGGATTCCCGGATATCGCCTACGGGCGTTACATGGCCGGGTTCTGTCTGGAACTGATCAACGACGAAGGCAACGCCGCCATACAGTATCGAGCCGCCGCGCGGGTGCTGAAGGATAATATTCTGATTGACGCGCTTTCGGGCGATATCCTGCCCAAGACCAACGCTATCTCCGCCGTGACACCCATTGCCAAGGCCGCGCTGAAGACCGAGCCGGCGGAACTGGTCTGTTTTATCAGCTTCGGTCGTATGCCGGCGGGTGAGATTTACGGGGATTTCTATTCCCAGTTTCCACCCTATGCCGAAATCTACTGTGAAGATGAATACCTGGGGCGCAGTTATCCCTTTGCCAACACGGCCGCCCTGATGGCGGCCAGTCAACGCCGTCTGGCGGCCATCCAAATGGCCAAGGACGCCGCGCGCATCGCCACGAAAGTCGCGATTTCCGAGGCCGTGAAGCAACAAAACAACGCGCTGGGCGCGCTGACATTGCTGGCGCTATTTGCAATGGAAGCGCCCGACACCCGTTGCTGGGAAACACTGCCTTTATGGCTGGAAGTGGCGCGCGTCCCCTGCCCCGCCAACCTGAAGAGTTATACCGTGGTCTTTAAGAGCGCCTCCGGCGCCCCGTTGGGCAAGAAAGTCATCACCGCCCCTCTTTCGCGGCGCGGCAACACCTTCATTTCCTTCTGCCGGGACGTGGGGCCATGAAAACCTGTTATCTCAGGCTTCCATATGGCCGGGGGCATGGCGATGCGCCAGGGAGCGTGTAAAATAATCGTCCAGAAGTTCAATTTGAAACTCCCTGACCATGTCGCGGGCACGGCAGGCTTTCGTTTCGCTGGCAATCAACACCGAGCCGAGATAACCGGGATCGGTGATGGTCACCTCCGGGCCGTATTTTTTCTTCAGGGCGCGCAGTTTCTCCCAGTTGCCATCCAGGTGGGCAACACAGCAGTCGAGGTTGACCGTGGCTGTGACAAAATCGAAATAATTCGTGGTTGAAGCGAGCGTCATGCCCACCGGCGAGATGATGGCGCTGGGCACCGCAGTTTTGGCGATGGCGCCGACAAAATGGGCCCGGCAGGAATAGGCCCAGTAGGACTGCATCAGCCCGCCATGATACATTGAAGAAAATAATATCAGGTCGGGCTTGGCCGCCGCATATTTCAAACGCAGTTCGTCAAAATTAAGGTCGAAGCAGATCACGCACGCCACCTTGCCGAAATCACAGGCCATCAGCGGCGCCTCCTTGCCGTAAAGTACACCGCCCTCCGTGTATTCGCAGCTGATGAGATGATTTTTATGGTAACGGCCCATCACGCGCCCCTGGCGATCCAGCATCTGAATCGAGTTCCGGAACGTACCGTCACCCATCATCCACTTTGCCGGATAGGTGATATAGCACCGATGCGCTCGGGCCACCCCGGCCAACCGGTCGAGCACCTGAGAACCGCGCACACGGTAATAGGCGTTGAGCCGTTCAGGTTGATAGTTAAATACTCCCGGACGGTCGCAGCATTCGGGAAGCACAATCAAGTCCGGTTTATCCGGCAGGACCTGATCCAGTTCCTTCTGCAGATGCGCGATCACTTGCTCCACGACGGCTTGGTCCGACAGGCCGGCATCCACCGCCAAGGGCGGCGTCCCTATCGTGCTGATCCGAACATAATCGGCCATGGTATTCCAACTCCTCTCGTCATGGATTGTTATCTCAAAATCGGATAGACCTTAAAATTCGTACAGTTCCCCACCCTTCAAACGCCGGCGTCGGCTCTTATAAACGAATAAACCATTCACATTCTCCGGCAGACGAATGGCGCCATGCAAGCTTTGTTTGTCCCTGTTGAACCGAACATCAATCATGCCCTTGGGATGCACCAGTTTGCCTTGTGCCGAGGTCAACGGCCCCAACTGGGGCGCAATGTGAACGGCATTAAAACCCAAACCTGCGGGGCGAATCCCCAGGATGGTGGCGAAATAATGATACAAAGGATGCGTGCCCCAGCCGTGGCAGTCGGAGCGGGTTGGCTCAGGCCGTTCCGGCGTCGTTTTCAAACCCTGCTGGTCGAGTTTAAACCAGAGGGTTAAGCGGTCGAATAAGGCGTCGATGGCGCCGATGGCGCGATAGGTTTCAAACAGGTAGTGCGAATACGAGATCGTGGTGCGCGCCAAGTCGGGGTCGGTTAACAGCCCGTGGATGATGCGATTGCGATAAGGCGGCATCACTTGACCGCTTAATAACGCCAGGCATTGCGTGTGCTCCGAAAAATGACGCTTGGCGGGATCGTCGGCCAGTAACCCGCGTTCCTTATCCCAGAACATGCGGAACGCGCGCGCGGCCTGGTCGGCACAGAGCATGCGTAAGAGCCGTGCCCGGTCGCGGTCGCCGAACGCCGCCTCGAGTTCGGACGCCGTGCCCAGCATCAAGGCAAAATGCCAGTTGATGGGAGCGCTGACATCGTGCCAACCGCCGGGCGGCACACCATCTTCCCAGCCCTTGACCCAGTCAATGAAGTTCCAGCCGAAATAGGCCTGGCGGATACCATCGCTATTTTGAATCAAGCCGTCCCGATTTCGATAGGTCAGCATCCATTCGATCAAGGCCCGGATTCCGGGCAACATCGTTCTGATGAAGGCCGGATCATCGCGCCAGATCGCAAAATCATAAACCATGCCGATCCACCATAACGCGAAAGAGGGGATAATTTGGGTGCGACAACTCGGGTATTGCGCCCTGATCGCACCCGCGCCGGTGCGCGAGGCATCGAACATGGCAATGGCCTTGCGGGGCAGGCGGATATCGCCCGTAACCATGTACGTGGTCAACACTTTCAAGCGCGAGTCCCCGGCATACATCAGTTGTTCATAATAGGGACAATCGATATAAGTTTCATGGGAACACATTTGCAACGATCGGATCGCCAATGGAATCAGGTTGTTGAGGCGCGCATCGTCACAGCTGAATTCGCTTTCCAGGCTCAACGGATACCGCGTTTCGCCAAGCATCCAGCGCTCAATGACCAGGGCTTCCCCGGCGGTTTTAACCAATATTTCCAAATACCGGCCGGCGCGCCACCACAACGGTTCGAATAAACGCCGGCGGCCGCCGTCCGGCCGGAAGGTGTCGCCGATGCCGATGAAAAATTTGCCCTCGATCTCGTTGCGGTTGCCCTTGGAATTTTGTTTTGGTCTGTCATCCGGTTCCGTATACAAGGCCTCGGCCCACAACACGCGAATGGAACTGTGGCGCCCCCCGGTCGTCACCAGCCTGGGGTAAGCGCAATAATAGTTGCCCAGATCGAGAATGATGCGGCGAACGGTGTGGGGCGGCACGCGCACTGTACCCGCGCCTTGGAACAACTTGTTCCACGGCGGGACCTCGTTTTTCAGATGATCGCGGCGACGAACGGCTACTTGACGCGTCTGGGCCGTGGCGGCCAGGCCGACAAATCGAACGATGCCGGCCTGTATGTTGCGTTCCAGCATGGCGGGCAACACCGCCGGCGTCATGAGATGATATTGCCCATCGCGGAAGGCCGAACTATATCGCCGCAAAGCATTCGCGCCATTATCCAGCGGGATAACGGGCGCCCACCCATTGCCCGCGCCGGTTTCAAATCCCCAGGGGAAGGCCGCGCCGTCGATATCCAGCATGGCGCCCACCCCAAAGGCCGGCGTCTGGCAGGAATCGCGGAATGCAACGCCCTCGATCCGCTTGGCTTCCCAATCCGCCACGCCGGTCCCAAGCAACGGCCCATGGGCTCCGGCCGCGGCCAGGATAAAACCGGGATAAACACTGATTTGAGCTTGCGGCGCCAACAGTCCCAAGGACCAGACTTTGGCAACCAGCACGTGCCCGCCCGGCGGAAGAGTCAGCTCATAGGTCTCGTAAAACCAATTGTCCCCGCTCCCGTATTCACTGCCACGACCTATTCTTCGGCCATTCAAAAACAATTCATAGCGCTCATCCGCGCTGACATGAATACGCAGGGAGGTCGCGGCACGCAGATGAAAGCGCCGCCGATAGGCCGTGATAAACGGCGGTTTGGGAACCGAAGCACAAACCACCCATTTACATTCCCAAACTCCCTGCTGGGAAATCTTTTTGCCGGAATCCAAATACAGGAATGGATCCTGTTCAATAATAACTCGTTTACAGGTTGCCGTCATCATAGTGGTTTTTCATTTATATCCGAAGAAGCATGCATTTTCAAAAAAAATCGCCGACCGTTGAAACGCTGAACCTTGAATAATGCCGGAACATGATTATCGCCAAGAACCGTTAATCGCCCAAGGTCACAATCGCAAACGTCCGCGGATTCCGCCAGTCCGGGGCAGGCAACGCCACGATCCCTTGGCCGGGTGTATCTTGCCTGCGGCCATCGCCGGCCGCCGCGCTCAATCCGAACGATACGCCGCGCGTAAACATCAGCGGCAACAACCTCTGCCGGGGTATCGCGATTTCATATTCATAACCATCCGCAACGCGCTTGGATAGGCAAGTGATCTGCTCGTCGAACGTTCCGCGGCGCGGCACGCCCTTGCCGCCATCGGCCTGCGTTCCGGGAGCAACATCGCAGAACACCAGGCCCTTGTCGCCTTCCACCGGTGGAGCGAACCGATAACAATAATCATTGTCGTCAAAGTTCGTCTCGACGCCGAAGCGGCCATCGCGCATCGTGTCGATACCAATACTGAAGGAATCCTGAATCCGATTATCCTCGATTTGTTTGCGTGTGTTGCCGTCAAACGTCGCATCCTTGACTTTCACCGCCAGGTAGATCGCCTTGTCATCCCACGCCAGCTTGAGGGAGGCATTAAACGCGTCGGTTTGACCGGCAGCTAACGGAATAAACGGGATGTTCTTCCACTCATCCAGGTTGCCACTCATCGCCGGCGTAAATCGCCCGGCAAATAGCACCGGATAGGCAATGACCGTTTCGATGGGTTGCCGACCGGCCATCGTCAAGGCGGCTTCAACATTAAACCGCCCAAGCTCATGCTTGCCAAACGGGGTGCTCGCCTTGACGATACGGCTGGTCGTACCAGAGGCATCCAGCGTCAAGGGAAAGGTTTCCGTCGCCCCCGCAAAGGACACCATGGCGGTACCCGAGAACGGTTGACTCAGGCTGTTCTTAAAAGCCACCTTGGCTTCCGATATGGAGGCGGGCCAGGCGCTCATCGCCACCGACGCGGACGATACTTGATCCAACAGCGTCGCTGCGCCGATCGCATGGCACATGCTTTCCAGACTGCCCGGCTTGCCGACGAAAAAGATCGGCTGCGACCCGACCGGGAGCACCACGCTCCCATCCGGGTGCGCGGTGACCTTCAGTGCGTTTTCCATGAGATCGTATACTTCGGGAACATCGCCTTGAAACGGAAAAACTACCAGGGGGGCCTTCATTTTGCCCCGGTCAACGGCCGGAATATATGACCATAAGGCCGCCACCGGCACGCGCTTGTCATCCTCGAACACATAGCACCGCATTCGCGGCGCAAAGCGAATATCATTTTTGAAGGACGCATTTCCCAGCAACCTGCCGAGGGTATTGATGACTTTTTGCAAACCGTACGCAGTCAGGTCAAAGTCCATGAAGGTGGTCCGCATCTGATGGCCATCCATGCATTTGATCCGATCCTGATACTTCAACCCCACCAGCCATGAGCGGGCATAGTAAGCATCGGTAATTCGTTCGGCTTCACCCAGGTCATACGTAAATGGACCGCCGACCCATTTGCTGGAGTTGCCCTGATGGGGGTTGATCCCCAGTTGCGGGAGCGCCATCGGGAAGTAGTTTCCCCCCTCGGTGATATAGATCGGACTGCCCGCATAGCCGTTACCCTCGAGCATGGCGATTAACGCGGCAATCTCGTCGTCAAGGTCGGGAGATTCCGGCGTGGCGCGGTAGTAATGCGCGCCAATGCCGTCAAACCGGATTTCCGGCGCCGCCTTTTTTGCGGCCTGGATGTATGATCGAATCCATTCAATGCCAGCGTCAGGAGATATATTCCATGGCCCACCCGTGAGTAAAACGGTCGCTTGCGGGTTTCCTTTCTTCACGCCCCGGCAGGTTGCCACCAGGAACTTGCCGAAGGCATCCCGGTTGGATTCCAGCGGCTGGCAACCGGCACTGCACTCACTGGCAAACCACCAGATGTCAATCTGCGGATTGGCTGCGGCTTTCAGGGCGCACAGTTCTTCAAACTCGTGCAGTTGAGCTTCCGTCGGGTTAACCATATCGTGGATCCCGGACATGATGCGGCCACCCGCCGCGATGGTTCCCGTGCGGTTGGTTCCCGTGCGCTTATCCATCATATCGGCGCCCATGTGGGCGATCCCATACTGATCGAGAACCGCCATCCGGTCGGCATCCAGAACATTCCAAACCACCGAACCGATGCCCATGTCGCGCCATCGTTGCGCAAAGCGTTCGAAATCGGGAGCGCCCCGCGACGGCCCGAACAGGAGGCTGTCGGCAAACAGGTTTTTATTGCGATGCTTGTTGGCCAACGCATCCATGACGGAAAACCGCAAGATATCCCGATACGCCAAACCGCCTTCCAGCTTAAGCACAGTCTCCACCATGAAGATCCCGCGAGGGAACTTAGAATTAACTTCCGGTATCGGAAGCGAACAGTATCCCGCGCCATCCGCCTGAAATGACTGGGTTTTCTCCAACACCAGCTTGCCGAAAAAGTCCGTGATCTTGATGATAACCGAACCCGACATCCCGCCCTTGGCCAGCGCAAGGCCCAGCCGCATCTGTGGGTCTTGCCCCTTGACGATAAAATTGCCCTGCGCGGCGCTGATCAGCTGGACGCACACCGGCTTTTCCACATACGCTGTCAGCGCGCCTTTTTCCAGTTGGATGCCGTCCAGCCAGATTTTGCCTTCACCCCCGGGGACCGAGGCCGCTGCCAGTCCCGCAAACCCCATGGAAAGGGCAAAATCCGGGGCATCAATGTCCAGCGCATAGCGTTTCCACTGGTCGTCAACGCCCAAGACGCGAAACCCGCTGGCGGCTTGTTTGCCCGATGCGGAATGCGTCAAGGGTCCCCGCGCCGTACGGCCCGATACGGCGACACTGAGGCCCGTGGCACAGCTGCCTTTGGCGTAAAAGCTCAGCATGTACCGTTCTCCCGGCAACACGGGCACCATATAGGCGTGCAAGGGCAAGGGCATGGGCATCGTCGGCAATTTCGGGAGCGCGCGCATCAGCAAGCTATGCTTGCCGAACTGGGCGGTCGTGTCGTCGATTTTATAAAGCCATTTGATCTGGAAATCGTTTTCCTCCCCATGATTCTGGTACAAGTAATACTGCAGGCCGCCCTCGAAGGAAGGATTTTGCGTCAAGTTGCGGCACAGGCCGTACTGCGGCATGCGAATCTTGTCGTTCTTCCAGAAATCGATGCCGCTGTAACACTCGGCGGAATCGGACTGGGACTCCCTGCTGACCTTGCGGAAATCCAACAAAAATTTCAGCCGGCCATTCTCGTCGGGACAAAACGAAACACGATTGTTGTTCAGATTCAATTTGCGCGCATTGACAAACTTAATGCCGAAGCTTGTATCGGCATGGTCATCGTCAGGGCATAGCACAAATTCTATCGGGCGCTCCTTGAATTCATTCAACGCCTGGCCGCCTGCCGGGAAGGAACCCTGCACGCCATCCAGGATAAAATTGTTGCCCACGGTCACATAATCAGGGAGACTAATGGCAAAACAATTCTTGGGCACGGATTGTTTGGGATCGTACAGCCGGTATTCACTGGCGATCTCGATCAGGCCATCCTCCCGCAACTGCATGGAAACGCGATAGTCGCCTAAAGGCGTCTTGCCGGCGCGGCTGACACGCATTTTGGCCTTGCAGACCACCTGCTTCTTTTCCGGATCGACCGCATACTCCCGGTCGAGAAAAAATACGGTGCCGATATCCCCTTCGCCGAAATCGAACGTTTGTTGTGCATGGATCTCCTCGGTTCCGGCCACATTGATCCAGAACTGGGCATAATACTGCCTTAAGGTAATGTTTTTCGGGCCGGCCTGGATCAGCCCGTCCTTGGTGAATACCGGCGTCGCCTTGACCAAGTCCGCCGCCACGGCCGCCGACGCCGTCAATAGCAACCCAATCCCGCTCGTAATTAGAATTCGTTTGATCATAAAACCTCCATAGTTCACTCGCCCAACACTATGACCGGGTAGAGGTCCGGGCGCATGTAACAAACCGTGCCTTCCGGCGTCAGCGTCAAGGCGTTTTTAATTTTAAGGCCATCGTGATCGTTCAGAAACAACCCGAAACCCGCCACGGCGCCTGTCTTTAAGACCATCGGCGCCAGGTAGCGTTTCGGGAACGCGATTTCATAGCGGTATCCGTCCTTGGTTTCCCGAAAGGCGGTTGGAATGTTCGTTTCCATCACCCTGTTCTGCAAACCGTAGATACCACCGGTCAACTGTTCCTCCGGCGTGAACATGCGAAACGGCGTGGCCTTCGCCATGTCCTTCGGATCGCGGCAGAAATCATAACTGTAATCGTCGGAATCGAACCCCCTGGACAGCTTGGCGCGGGCGTTACAGAACGTGTCGAAATACACTTGCAGGCTGTCGTTGTTCCAGTTGTGCACGCTTCCGCCTTTCTCGAACACCAGCTTGTCGTCAACAACCTCCACCGCCAGATAAATGGTAGCTTCATCCCACACCATGCGAAAACGCGCGGCAAAATCGCCCGCGTATCCCAGGGCCTCCCTGGCCGTGGTCACTTCGTTCTGGTTGAATTGGTTCGTGATGCTGATGGGGGCGATGCCCTCCCAATCGTCCAGTACCCCGTCAATCGCAATGGACCGACTCCCGCGTTTGCGCACCATGAACGCGCGAAAGGTTATATTGGTATTCACTGCTATGCCGTCTTTGCTCCTCAATTCCAATGGAAGGTTCACCGCCACAATCCGATCGGCTGAGAGCGCCTCCGGCAAGGGAACCTCGATCTTGCAGACCGCTTGCGCCGCCAGCGCCAGCGGCGCCACCGTCTGTTTCCCAGCCATCCCCACCCTGGCCTCGCCTTCATAAGGACGACTCAACAGATTGCGGAACTGGATGGCTACGCGCGACCCATTCTCGGGATCGGCGGTAATGCGCAAGGGACTGGCCGCGCTGCCGAACAGGCGGGCGTAGTTCAGCGCATCGCACAGGTCGGCCAGCGTACCGGGCGCACCCCGGATGAACACCGGAAACGAGGACACGGGAACCCGGCAGGTCCCATCCCGGCCGGCAACAAGCTTGTGTTCCACTTCCATCAAATCGAAGACCTGGGGCAGGGCGCCGGCAAACTTGATCTCCGCGATCGGACACGGCCGCTCACCGCGATCCACCTCCGGAATGTACGACCACAGGGCGGCAACCGGGCGAGAGGCTTCGTCTTCAAACACGTAAGCACGCATTCCCGGGGCGAACCGGATATCGCTTTTAAAACTCGCATTCCCCAGCAGACGTCCCAGGGTGTTCGGGATCTTCTGAAAGGCAAAAGGCGTCAACTGCGTATCCAGCGCGAAAATTTTCGGCGAGTGCCCGTCAAAGCACTTGATGCGGTCCTGGTATTTCAGGCCCACCAGCCAGTAGTGCGCGTAATAGGCCGCCAACATCCGCTCGCCCCATCCCATATGGTAGGAGACCGCCCCCATCCGGAACGGGATGGTGGAAGCGCCCCGGTGCGTGCTGGTGCCCCAAGACGGGATGATGTAATTCTCGTGGAAAATCCCTTCGTTCCAATAAACCGGCACGTTGCCCCATCCGCGCTTCGCCAGGACACCCAGCAGCGTCGCGGTATCATCATCCATGTCCGGGTCTTCCGGGAGCGCGCGATACGGGTGGATCCCGATGCCGTCAAACGTGATATTCGTGCCCAGCGCCGCCACGTAACCTTCCAAGAAGTTGATACCGCCCTGCGGGTTCATATTGCACGGGCCGCCATCCGCCAGCACCTTGATCGTCGGATCGAATCGTTTGACGCCCCGGTAACAGGCCTTCATGATCCTGGCATAATCCGGCATGTTGTGTGGCACCAGCGCCTTGCCCGGCACGCCCACACTCGCATAGCGCGCTTCCGTCTCCCCGCAGAACCACCACATATTGATCCACGGTTCGCTTTGCGCCCTGCGATAAGACGCGTCTTCGATCGTCTTCTCCAACTCGGCCGTAACATTGGTCAGCTTCAGGATCTGGCTGACCAGCACTTCCCCGTTTACGCAAACGCTGCCATTGTCGGCGTCGCTCATGATTGCCGTACCAAGGAAGTCCAGGTCGTACTGCCGCAACCGGGACATTTCCTCCTCGGAAATATCCGAGCAGATATAGCAACGGCCCCCAATGCCGATCTGGCGGGCGCGCTTAAGCACGGCGGGGGAACGCGGCCAGTTATCGGGCAGGCCATTGGCCGTGAGGTCCTTGTTGCGATGTTTTCCATCCAGAAATTCCATGATCGTGAGCCGGAAATAGTCGCTATCCTTGATGCCACCCGCCGTCTCGAAATCGGCGCGTATCACAAAAACACCGGCGGGCAATTTGCCTTCCAAGGGTAATGCGATATCCGCACAGCCCCGCGCATCCAACCGGAATGAAAATTGAGCGCTCCACAGTTCCCGGTCGAAAAAATCTCTCAAGCTTACCGTCGCCCTGCCGCGCACCCCCGGCTGGCCGGCAATATGCAACCTTGCATCCAGCCGCTGGCCCGGCTTGAAAAAGTTGTCCGCCTCAGCCGTGATCAACTCCGCGATCAGCGGTTTTTGGACAAAATCGGTCAACGGGCCTTCCTCAAGTTGCAGGCCATCCACCCAGATCCGTCCGTCACTGTCGTCGCCCTTGTTGTAATTGTGCCCCCGCAACACGATATTCACACCCGCATTGGGTGCGGTGAACGTGGCGCTATAGCGGCGCCATTCCGGGGTAAGGTCCCATGGTTTCAAGTGCAGAATCAGCGGGAAGAACGCCGTGTAAGCGCTCGCAGTCAGCCGCAGTTTCTTCGGCTTGTCCCCCTTGGCATAACAGCTCAGCGTATAGGTCCGGTTGGGAACCAGGGGGATGGCAAATGTCCCCAGCCCGCACGGCATATTGGATACGATGCCAAGCGCATGGATCAGCACGCTCTTTCCGCCGAACATGGCGTTGCTGCTGTCCGACTCATAGAGCGACTCGTACGGACATTTCGTATAGTAGCCGTGATCGTAAAAGCGGTAATAACGCAAGCCCGCTTCAAAGGAGGGGTTCTGAATCAGGTTGCGGTTGAGCCCATAGTTCGGCACATGCAGACGGTCGCTTTTCCAGAAGTCGATCCCGTTGTGAAAGTCGGTGGAGGCCTGCAGTGAGGACCGGCTCACCGGACTCAGGTCCAGCGCCAGCTCGACGGTCCCATCCGCCGCCGGCTGAAGCTCGAGGTAGACCATGCGGCCTTCTCCCGTGCTGCTGCTGCCGTTCGTTCTTACAACCAGCATTCTGCCGCGCACAAAGGTGATGGTAAAGGCATCGGCCTCCCCGCTGGCAAACGCAAAGCGTTGCGCGGCCGTCGCCGAGAGCACGCGCGGCGCGGCGGGCCATGCCTCGTCCGCCGCCGGAAACAGCCCTTTCACCCCGTCAACCGCAAACTCACGCGCGGCGCACACGGCCAGCGGAATTTTCAGCAGATACACCCCGCTCACGCCATTAGTTTTTAAAGCCTCCGGCACGGACAACTGCGCCCGGAATTGCAGGCGGTTATCGGGCAGTAGACGTAGTTCCTGCGCATAGCCACCCCGATTGGTCGAACCCGGGAGCGCGAACTCGCCTGAAAAGACAAACAGCCGGTTGGTCGCGTCCTGTACCCGCTGCACGTTTTCAAGGTTGCCGGCTAACGCCGGGATCAGGTTTTCCGCCGCGCTTCGTTTGAAGGCAAATATACCCAGAGCCAGTTCCTTGCCCGCGCACAAAATCGCCCCTTCGCCCGTGCTCTTGATCTGCACACCCTTGTCGCCAAAATAGATCCCGTCATCGCGACAGACCGGCGCCATGACAACGGTCTGGGTGGATACGATATGATCGGAAGCATAGAGCGCCGGCGGAGCGGAAATTTCGGGAAGACCCTCCTCACTCCCGCCACACCCCGACAAACTGCCGACGAAAAAGACGGCCCCCACCCCTGCCAGAAACCCGCGCCATATTAACCCGGACCAACGCTCCCGTATGACCGTAAATCTCGCGCCGCTGTGCTGGCCCGGACATCCATGCATAAAGCAATCATACCGTGTATCCATGCCATCATCCTTTCTCCAAGGGGCGCTTTAAAATGACCGCGCTGGCTGGCTTTTTTATTGTCAGTGTATCGCATGCAAGGAGCATCCGTCCATGTCCAATCCTGCAATTCGATTGCACTATTTTGCGAGATTATGGCTGCGGCGGATATATATGTGCCGGGCGATGCGAGCTATCGCGTAGAACAGGGGTGACCATTAAAAGACACGGAAGGCTCAGGGGACACGGACCCAGGCCTGCCGGTCAAAATCATAGCGCTTGATGATACGGGCGGGGATGCCGGCCACGACGCAGTAATCGGGAATGCTTTTCGTGACCACGGCGGCGGCCCCGACGACGCAATGCCGGCCGATCGCCACATTCGGCAGAATACACGCGCGTTCGCCGATCCAGGTATCGTCGCCAATGCTGACCGGTCCGGGCACTTTCAAGGGCTGCTTGGAGGAGGGCACATTGAGGTCCTCAAACCCGTGCAGGTTATCGGAAATATAGACATGGTCCGCAATCATGACATTCTGGCCGATCGTCATGTGCGTACAGCAGAAGAGATGAATTCCCCGGCCAAAGGAGGTGCCGTCCCCCACATCCAGCCGGGGAGTGTGCGGAACGCCGGCATACCCAGTGACGGCGCCCATCCAGCCATTCGAATAAATCGCAACACGCCCAAAAAACATGCTTTGCGGATTACCGCACTTAAAGGGAGGAAAAATTACGGCTCCTTCCGCCAGCCGGCCAAAATCGCCCCGGGCCTTTTGCGTGAAATCACGCGCCTCGGCACACTGTCGTTCCCATTCCTGATGAAGAAAACTAATCGAAGTATCTCCTTAGCCCGAACTTGCCCCTGCCTGAGTTGGCGATCACCTCATGTAAAATATCGTGCCAACCGCCGGCCTGAGCTGTAGCCTGATCTTGTCGTCCGTCCCATCGCCGTAGTCAATCGAGCCGCCATCCAACCGGCCTGCGGCGCCGATGAGCGTCACATTGGTCCCGAAAGTACCTGTCAGCGTGCCGTAGCTGATCAAATCAACGTTCAAACCATTTGCCGACCAGTCGTAATCTGTCACAGTCATCGTCAGGTTGGCGTTGGTGCCGATCGAGACGGCGCCGCTGACGGTCACGGTGCCCGCGCCATTCGGCCCCAGATCGAAATTGATCCTGCTCGTGCTCGTGGTGGCCACCAGGGCGGGTCCCGTAAAGGTTCCCTGCGAGCCGGCCATATTGAGCGTCCCGGTCCCGGCTTCACCGATATAGAGCGGCTGAGCATTCACTTGAAACGTGCCGCCGCTGATATTCAGCGCGCCGACACTGTTGGAGCCGGTCTTGCCGCCCACATAAACCCAATATTTATTTTGGAACAATCCACCGGACATGTTAAACGTCCCGCTACCGCCTTTGTCGCCCAAATAGACATAGGAAGAGTTGACATTCTGATCGAACATGCCGCCCGTCTGGTTGATGACACCGATTGCGTTGGTACAAAGTCCCACGGTGATAGACCCCACATTCGTGATAATCCCGCTGCCGGAGAGGTTGAGTTCCGCATAGTTCGTGGCAAAAAATTTTGTCGTTTCGGCCACGGTTAAAGACCCCTTGATGTACAACAGGCCATTGGTGACCGTTATCCGCGCGATCCTATTGGCCATGTTACTGGCGGCAGTCTGTCCGCACATAACGCTTCCATCCACCGTCGCCGTGCCGCCGTAGACATTAAGTATCCCCGTGTCATAATAATTGTTATTGTAAGGTTCATTACCAAGATATATGTGACTTGTTGCATGCAATTCGCCGGCCGTGACCTGCACGATTCCCGTACTGTTGATCCCGCGGTAGCCGATATAGATAGTTCCATTGACTGTGGCCGTTCCGCCATTCACGTTGAAACGCCCATCGCCGTTATATCCGCCAACAGCCCATTGCCGTACATACAATGTCGCTCGGCCGTTGCCGGAGACGTTCACCTCCCCGTACGAGGTTCCATAAGCGATAGCGCAATAGGGACCGCTCGCAGCACCTGATTGACCGGTAACGACCAACTCGCCCCCGGTTATGTTGACGTAGCCGCGCCCGCCCGAGCCTGATCCGACGTTCCAGCCATAGAGTTTCTGCACAACGCACTTCCCGCCTGAAATATTGATGACCCCGGGCTTACTAACGCCCAGGTTAAAATATGGGGAGGACGCCTCAGTACCAGAATACGCGTCATTCGTTCCGCTGAATTCGAAATAACCGGATGTTATATTCAGGACACTGGTGGCGCTACTGCTCGCATCGCTCAAGCTCATGACAGATCCACGGACCAAGTTTGTATAAAGCATGGTCCCGCCATTAATGTTGAGCGATGCCCCTGCCGTGACAACCAGAGATACATATCCGTTGGTGTTAAGATCGGATCCCCATACCCCGCCATTGTTCACGTTCACCACGGCCCCAGTTGATAAAACCACATTGCCGATGGGCGCAAAGGCCGTGGAGGTGATCGTCAGCGTTGAGGTATAACCGGCAGAGTTAAAGATGGTCAGATTGCTGAAAGAATTTGCGGGCGCATCATACGTGATGGTGTAAGAGGCCCCGGTTGCGGTAATAAAGGCGATATTGTTGCTTGGAACATCGTTACTCCAACAGGTGCTATTCGACCAAACGCCGCCACTTATATTGGTCCACGCGGTCGGGGTCTGCGCCCCCGCCTGCATCGCGCACAACAGCGCCGCGGCAATCGCCGCCGGAAGGCCCAGCCTACGCCACACGCATCTTATTGAACCGCTCATGATGCAACGCATTTTTTCATCTCCCAATGAATGGCGGATAGAATACCTTCAACGAGCTCAAACCGCAAGAAGGCAAAAACAAGAAAACATCAGCAAAAAATGCTGTAGGTCCGGTGCCCCTCCAGAGGCGGGCAAGCCTCACCGGGCGCATGAATGTTGCGGCGTCCGCCGCCTAATTTAATGCATAGGAATTTCAAAGTTGTAGCCGCGATCGGTGATCGCGGATTTGGAACATCCGGGGTCAGCGACCCCGGCTACAGAATAAGTCGCCCCGTTCCTCGGGGCCTAATTCAAAAATGCGCCTTAAATGCGCCAGAGCGATGAACGGCAACAGTTTCCTTCTGCTCATATGAAACAATACTCCGGATGGCCGCCTGGTAAGCTGCAGTCTGATTGTCCCGGAGTCATAAAGGATCGTCCCGCCATCCAGGCCGCCTGCGGCGCCGACGAGCGTCACATTGGTCCCGAAAGTGCCTGTCAGCGTGCCGTAGCTGATCAGGTCCACGGTCAAGCCGTTGGCCAGCCAATCGTAGTTCGTCACGGTTATCGTCAGGTTGGCGTTGGTGCCGATCGAGACGGCGCCGCTCACGGTCACGGTGCCCGCAGAGGCTGGCCCCAGATCGAAACGAATCCTGCTCGTGCGCGTGGTAGCCGTCAATGAGGGCACAGTCAAGGCCCCCTGCGATCCGGCCATATTGAGCGTCCCGGTCCCCTTTTCACCGATATAGAGCGTATCCTCCGTCTCAAGGGAACCGCCGTTGATTTTCAGCACGCCGACACTGTTTGAGCCGGTCGTGCCGCCCACATAGAGATACGATTTAAAATAGGCCCACCCGTTGGATAGATTGTACGTCCCATTGCCGCCTCTATCGCCAATAGCCCCAATCTGGGTGTTGATCAAATGATACCGCCCGCCCGACTGGTTGACGATACCGACGGCGCCGGTGCCTTGGCCCACATAGAGAGGCCCGTAATTCGTGATTATTCCACTGCCGGAGATATTGATCTCCCCATTAGCCTTTCCAGTGCTACTTCCCATCAAGCCCACATAAATGTATGATTTCGCGTATAGGAGACCATTGGTGACCGTTATCCGCCCGATCCTATTGGTCAGGCCAAAGCCATACGAATATCCCGCATAAATCACACTTGCCACCGTGGTCGTGCCGCCATAGATATTGAGTATCCCCGTTTCATCTTTATTACCCGAGTAACCTTCAACTGCAAGGTTCAGTAAGCTACCTAACTGTAATTCTCCGGCTGTAATCGTCACCGTTCCCGTGCCGTTGATCCCGCGGCATCCTACGAGAAAAGTGCCATTATTAGTGACCGTGCCGCCATTGATGTTGAAATGCCCCTCGCCGGAGTAGCCTATCCATAATTCCTTGTTGTTCACCTTGGTAAACTTGCCGTCGCCGGAGATGTTAAGCTCGCCATATCCGCCATTATAACCGATATGGATGTAAGGACCTTCGACCACGGGTACGAATGGAGTATTGGTTGGAGAATTGGTGATGACCAGCTCGCCCCCGGATAGGTTCAAGGACCCGCGAGATCCCGCCCCACTCCCGATGTGGATTGTGCTGTTATGCCCGCCTGACTGGATTGTGCATTTTCCGCCCGAGATGTTCATGATCCCGGACTTGCCAGCTATCCCACCTATTAATAAATTTGTAGTACTGGACGAGGAATTTGTTGCTGTGTAAAGTTCAATCCGGCCGGAAGTGAGATTAAGAACACTGGTGCCGCCCGCGTTAGAATCGCTCAATATCATACTGACATCGTTCGTCATGACATTCGTGTAAATAAGGGAGCCGCCGGCGACGTTGAGCGCCGCCCCTGCCTTGACGTCCAGCCATACGAAATTGTTAAGCGTAGTATCCCATACACCGCCGCTGTTCACGTTCACCACGGCCCCGCTCGATAAAAGGACATTGCCGGCGGGCGCAAAGGCCGTGGAGGTGATCGTCAGCGTAGAGGTGTACCCGGCGGAGTTAGAGATGGTCAGATTGCTGAAGGAATTTGCCGGTGCGTCATACGTAACGGTGTAGGAAGCCCCGGTTGCGGTAATAAAGGTGTTATTATTACTTGGTACGCCGTTATCCCAACAGGTGCTATTCGACCAGGTGCCGCCACTTGTGTTAGTCCACACGGTCGGGGTCTGCGCCCCCGCCTGTACTGCGCACAACAGCGCTACGGCAATCGCCGCTTGAAATCCTGCCCCGCGCCACACGCACCCTATTGAACCGCTCATGATGCAACGCATTTTCAGCTCCCATGCGACCAACCGATAGCAACCCCTCAGTTATGAGGGCTGATTGTCATTCCCGACCTGATCGGGAATCCAGAAAAATCAATGCTGGATTCCCGCTTTCGCGGGAATGACAGCATTGTCTGCCGGAGGCAGATCCGCCTCAGGCTGGAAAGTTTATAACCTACCCTCATAACTGAGGTTACAACCGATAAGTCAAGAATACCGGTAACAAGACCCGTCAAACCACCATCGAACGAATAGCGGATAGACTAACCCCAGCCGGCTCAAACCGCAAGAAAATATTGCGACAGAAAATAGCGTAATTACTCGCTCGACCAACGTGTATTGCTTGTGTGAATCGAATGCGATATATTAAATCGCAGTGCGTCTCTTGGCTGTGGCTTGTTTAAAATGTTAAGGAATTTCGAAGTTTGGACTGGATTCCCGCTTGCGCGGGAATGACAGAATGACGACGCATAATTGTCATTCCCGATCTAATCGGGAATCCAGAAAAGTTGCCTCGTTCATTGGGGCCTAATAAAGCTTAGGGTGTCCGATTATGCCAGCAACCAGTCATCGAACCGGTCATTTTACCGAATCCGTCATCCGCCGGATGACCCGCGTGGCCAATGCCTGCGGGGCCATTAACCTCTCGCAGGGTTTCCCGGATTTCGATCCGCCCGCCGAATTGCAAGCGGCGTTGGAAAAGGCCGGCCGCGCCGGCCCGCACCAGTATGCGGTCACCTGGGGCGCGCCCAATTTCCGCCAGGCCCTGGCCCGCAAGCAGAGCCGGTGGATGGGCCTTCCCGTGGATGCCGATGAGCATCTCGCGGTAACCTGCGGCAGCACGGAAGCGATGATGGCCGCGATGATGACGGCCTGCAATCCCGGCGACAAGGTCATCGTCTTCTCGCCGTTCTACGAGAATTATGGGGCCGATGCGATCCTGTCGGGCGCGGAACCGGTTTATGTGCCGCTGCGGCCGCCGGATTTCAGTTTCGACTTGGATGAGCTCCGGCGCGCCTTCGAACAGCGGCCCAAGGCGCTGATTCTATGCAATCCCTCCAACCCGACCGGCAAGGTTTTTACGCGCGCGGAGCTGGAAGCCATCGCGCGCCTGGTGGAGGAGTTCGATGCGTTCGTCATTACCGACGAGGTGTATGAGCACATCGTCTATGCGCCTCATGCGCACGTCTATTTTGCCTCCCTGCCGGGGATGTTTGCGCGCACGCTCTCCTGCAGTTCGCTTTCGAAAACCTATTCCATTACCGGCTGGCGGCTGGGTTATGTGATCGCTCCGGCCGCGGTCATTGACGGCGTCCGCAAGGTGCACGATTTCCTGACCGTCGGGGCGGCGGCCCCGCTCCAGGCGGCGGCGGTGACGGCGCTCAATTTTCCCGATGCCTACTACGAGCGATTGCGCGCGGAGTACACGGCCAAGCGCGACCTGTTCCTGGCCGGCCTGGATGCGGCCGGCTTGCGCTATACCCGACCGGCCGGCGCCTATTATGTCATGGTGGACGTGTCCGAATTCGGGGTGCAGGACGACACGGCTTTCTGCGAATGGCTGGCGCGCACCGTGGGCGTGGCGGCGGTGCCGGGGTCGAGTTTCTTCCGCGAGAAGGTTCAGCACCTGGTCCGTTTCCACTTTGCCAAGCGCGAGGCCACGTTGCGCGAGGCCGCGTGGCGCCTGGCCAACCTGCGCCGGCATGCCGCCGGGCGGCCCGCGCCGTAATGGCCGGGAACTTTAAGTTAAACCTTGTTACGAATGTTGTTCCGCAGGACCCTTGGTCTGGGAGATTTCGGCCGCGTGGCGGACGATCCGACCCTCGATGAGATAAATTAAATCTTCGGCTATGTTCGTGGCATGGTCCGCGATCCGTTCCAGATGCCGCGAGATATGCATAATCTGAAGCAACGTCTCGAATTGCCGGGGGTTTTGCATGATGATTTCCTTCACCTGTTGAAATATTTCCTGATTCATATCGTCAATTTCGTGATCGGCCGCGCACACTTCACGGGCGGCCGCTTCATCGAAGTTCACAAACGCATCGAGCACTTTTTTCAACAAATGCTGGGTCTTATTCGCCATCTGTTCCAGACGGACCGGGATGGCAATTCGCGGTTGTTGGCAAAGAAACAAAGCGCGCTCGGCGATATGGACCGCCAGGTCGCCGATCCGCTCCAAATCCTGATTGATCTTGAGCACGGCAACGATATACCTCAAGTCGCTCGCCACCGGCTGATGCAAGGCCAGTATTTTGAGGCACTCTTCCTCCACGTTCACTTCCATAAGGTTGGTTTCTTCCTCGCGGTTGACCACAGCCTGGGCTTTGGCCGCGTCCAGGTTATCGGCCGCCCGCACCGCCATGCCCACGTCGTTCTCCACTTTGGCGCTCAGCGCCAGAATTTGCTTTTTTAGTTTCTCGATTTCTTTCTGTAACTGCATGTTCATTTTTTCCTCCGCTTCGTTAAGGATTGACCCTTCGCCATGCCCAGGCCTAACCGAACCGTCCGGTGATATAATCATCGGTTTGCTTGTTTTTCGGTTTTGTGAAAATTTCCTTGGTCAAGCCGAACTCAATCAAAACGCCCTCATACATAAAGGCGGTGAAGTCCGATACCCGGGCCGCCTGCTGCATATTATGGGTCACGATGATGATCGTGTAGCGTCCCCGCAACTCCGCAATCAGGTTTTCGATGCGCAGCGTGGCGCGCGGGTCCAAGGCCGAAGTAGGCTCGTCCATGAGCAGGATCTCAGGATCCACCGCCAGCACCCGCGCAATGCACAGCCGCTGCTGCTGGCCGCCGGAAAGCGAAAGCGCATTATCGCCCAAGCGGTCTTTGACTTCATCCCATAAAGCCGCGTCAACCAGACTGCGTTCCACGATCTCCGCCAGCTCGCTTTGATTCAGCCGGCTGTGAAGTTTGGGTCCGTAGGCCACATTGTCGAATATGGATTTCGGAAACGGATTGGGTTTTTGAAAAACCATGCCGACGCGCCGGCGCAGCATGACAACATCCACGTCCGGGTCGTACACGTTCTGTCCGTCGAATAAAAGTTCGCCCTTGACATGACACCCCGGCACCAGGTCGTTCATCCGGTTTATGGCGCGCAAAATGGTGCTCTTGCCGCATCCGCTCGGGCCGATGATGGCCGTGACGTATCCCGCCGGAATATCAAAGGCAACGTCCTTGACCGCCTGATTGGCGCGGTAAAATACCGAAAAACAATCGAACGCAACATGGGTCCGATCGGTCGGCGTTGGACCGTTTCCATTCCGAATTGCCGGCCGGTTTGGCATGGTAATATTAACCAGATTCATTTCTTGTCCTTTTTTCATCCCTTCAAATGTTTGGAAACGCGCGCCCGCAAAAATATCGCGGCCAGGTTCAAGACCAGCACCAGGGCAACCAGGGTCAGCACGAGACCGTACTGGACATGGCGGATTGCATCCACGGCCTCATGTTCCGTCGCCAGGTTATAAATGTTCCAGGATAACGCCGGTGTGGGCTGGCTGAAAACCTGCCAGAGCGCCAGCGGCTTGCCCACGCTGACCGCGGCCGTGAAAATAATCGGCGCCGTTTCGCCCGCGGCCCGCCCCATGCTGATGACAATGCCCGTCAAAATACCCGGCAAGGCCGCCGGCAGAATGACGCTCATGACCGTATGCCACCTCCCGGCGCCGAGACTGAGCGCCGCCTCCTTATAAGTATGCGGCACGGCCCGGATGGCTTCCTCCGAAGCGCGAATAAGTGTCGGCAGAATCATCAGCGCCAGGGTCAGGGCGCCGGCCAATACGCTCTTGGAACTGGATACTTTCAATGTATTGATAAAGAACGCCAGGCCGAAAAGACCGAACACGATGCTGGGGACGCCCGCCAGGGTGCTTATACAGGTACGCAGGATTCCGATCAGCCGCGTTTCCCGCGCGTATTCGGTCAGGTAGATTGCCGCGATCAGTCCCAGGGGAATGGCAAACAACATTGCCCCAACCGCGAGATAGAAAGTACCGAGAATTTCAGGCCAGATGCCGCCGAAAAAGTGCGAATCGAACGAGTTATCCGTCAGAAATTGCCAATATAAAGTCCGGCGGGGGAGCAGCATTTTATCCAGGTTGTTTTCGAGGTAAGCAAAGAGCGGTTCGACCGGCGTGCCGGCAAATTCAGCGGCGCGGGGTTTCAGCGACTTTATTCCGCCCCGCGTGGGGTCGGAATAATCCCATGCTTCGCGATAGAGCACATTGCGCAACTTGACCAACGCGCGGTCCCAGCGCATCTGGCCGTATTGATCGCGCATGAGCATGGGACGGATTGCCCCCGGCGCGGGTCCGAGCAGGCTGTGAAGCGCCTTCTTCAACTCGCGCAGCGGCGGCGCGTATCTTTTCCGATTTTCAGGATCGCATGTTTCAAGCTGTTTTTCAAACGCGGCAATCATCCGATAAAGGGGCGCGCGCGCGGCAATTGCGGCGTTAATTTCGGCGGCGACCCGCTCAGGATTTCCGCGCTCAAAACGCTCCAGCATCAACTGCCGGTGTTCCACCGTGGCGACAAAATAAATCGCGCTCCATCCGCGGATCAACATCGGCGCCAATAGAACGACAAGCGCGGCCGTCATGAGCAGGATGGAGAAGACGCCGGAACCGGCAAAGGCCCGGTCGAGAATTTTGCGCGTTTTCAGGTTCACGGTTTTTATCCCCCCGCCTTTTGCCGGGCCCGCCGGATAATCCGCTCGCTCGCAAGATTGCAGACAAAAGAAAATACCAGCAGGCAAAACGCCATGGCAAAGAGCACGTGATAGCGGGATGAACCGGTGACCTGGTCGGCCTCGCCCATGTCGCCGGCGATGGTCGCCGTCAGCGTGCGCACGGGTTCCAGCATGTTATACCACGGCTGCGGAATCTGGGACGCATTGCCCGAGGCCATCCAGACCACCATCGTTTCGCCGATTGCCCGCATCACGCCCAGAATTACGGCGGCCAGGATGCCGCTGGCGGCGGCGGGCAATACAATCTTTACGATCGTCTCCGCGCGGGTCGCGCCCAGGGCATAACTGCCTTCCCGCAGTTCGCGTCCCACGGATTGAAGCGCATCCTCGGAAACGCTGACGATGGTCGGCAACGCCATGATCCCCAGAATGATCGCAACATTAAACGCATTCGTGCCGCTTGCGATCCGCAAGGCGCTCAAAGATTTGCCGATCACCATCAAGCCAACCAGCGCCCCGCTCCCCAGGACGATTATAATGCCCCAGCGCGCCAAGGACTGGAATCGGTCGTTGAGCCTGTCGCCGGCCACGTCGCTCAGGACAATAATTGCGAGGACGGCCGAGGGTAGTCCTATAATCCAAACGGCGACGGCGAGCAGATGGCCGCCCTGCTGCTGAAGAAGCGGAGCAAACACCACCAGGGCAAAAAAACCGTAAGCCACGGAAGGAATGGCCGCGAGCATTTCGATGACCGGTTTGACAAACTGGCGCAGGGCGAATGGGATAACATCGCTCAGACAGACAGCCGCGGCAATACCCAGCGGCACGGCGACAAGGATCGCTCCGAATGTAACCATGGCGCTTCCGAAAAAAATGGCCAGCGCGCCGAACTCGGGGTTGCCGGCGGAAGGATACCAGCGTGTGCTGGTGAAAAATTCGCGCAACCCATCGTGTTGAAAAAAAGGCAGGGCATCGCGGGCGATGAACAGGAAAATGAACAGAACCGCAAGCATTGAGAACGAAGTGACCGCCAGGAGCAAACCGTTTCCCAGAACGGCGGCAAGCCGCTGCCGACGCCGCGCGCTATGACTCAAGAGCAGCGATGGCATGTCACGGTCATGTAATGCGATGTTTTGAGTCTTCGTGTCCATAGTCATATCGCCAATACGTTACGAATTCCGCTCCGGCGGGCGGCTGATGATCGTCTTCTGCTCGTTGGCCAGGTAACAGATCCCGGATTGATCAATATGCACCTTCACGTTCCAATTCGTCTTGGCCGGCAGTTCGTTGATGACCTCAATCCGGCTCCAGGGAATGATCCTGACGCCTTTTTCGCCCTCCAGCACGCCAGACACATACTCCTCCTGCCGGAGTATTCCATTCCGTCCGCCGCCGATGTGGCTCCCGAAGTGGTACGTCCTGCAGAGCAGGACCAGATACTGCGGCGTCTCGTGCAGGACGTCCCCAACAGCAATATGGTTATGGGCGGTTGGGTACGGCTTCACCCACCTGACTTTCACGACTTTTCCTTCCAGCATCTTGCACCTCCTTGTCTGTCTGAAACGGCAAAGGCGGCCGTGGCCTTCCGACCTGCCGACCGCCTTGCGTGCCCGCGAATCCCAACCGGTCACTTCACTGGCACAAACCCCGTGTCCTCAATGATCTTCTTCCCTTCCGGCGAATCGGACAAGGTGATGAAGTCATGCAGCGGCGTGTCCTGCTTTGGCCGGCCGTTGGTGTACATGTACAATGGGCGCGCAATGGGATAAGTCATGGCGGCCACGGTCTCGGGCGTGGCTTCACTGCCGTTGACCTTTACAGGCTTGACGCCTTCCCGGAAAGCCAGACCAACATATCCGATCGCGCCTTGAGTGCTCATTACCCTTTGGCGGATTGCGCCGTTACTGCCGACATATTCCGTCTTCCCCGCTATTTTCGCGTTTTTCATGACCAGCGACTCGAAGGTCTCATAAGTGCCGCTGTTCGTGTCGCGGCTGATCACTACGATTGGCAGGTCTGGGCCGCCCAGCTCTTTCCAGTTTGCGATCTTACCGGTGTAGATGTCGCGAATTTGCTCTATCGTCAGGCCCTGCACGGGATTGCTTTCGTGAACTACCATGGCAATGCCATCCATGGCGACGATGTGTTCGATCGGCAGAATGCCGGCGCCATTAGCCGCTTCTTTCTCCGACTTTTTCATGGGCCGGGACATGGTTCCGACATCGCAGGTTCCGTTGATGATCCCTTTCGCGCCGTTGCCGCTTCCCGATTCGCTTACCGTGATATTAACATCCGGGTGTTTGCCCATATAGTACTCGGCGAAAGCCTTGGCGATCGGGCCGACGGTGGTGGAACCATCCACCACGATTTTGTTGGCATCTCCGGCAGTTGCCGCGCCGATACCCATGAGCATTGCCGCTGTGGTTGCCGCTATGATTTTTTTCATAACCTGTCCTTTCTTATTTGTTTTATGGCTATCATTATACTGGCTGATGTTAGCTGAATATTAGAAACACGTTAGCTTTTCGTTAGACCTCCTATGGCTTTCCTGTTTATGAGTATGCGTTCTGTCGTTGTCCAAGGACGGGCATTCTGACGGCGCGTTTGGCGCTATCAATCCAACTATTCCAGTTATGCCGCCGCCCGCACCGCCATCGCCATGCCGCGCCGCTTGCCGCGCGCGGCAGGCGGCAAAGCAGGAAGAAGTCCATATCATCTTTGTTATAACCGACGGGCCGCAGACGTTCAACCTCACGGCAAATAATCATGGCTTCCAGCAGCGAGCGGACCACGTTTTCGGGAAGACCGGCCTCGCGAGCCAGAACCTCGATATTCACCACGCGGTGGATTTCCATCAGTCTCCGGATCTGCCACTCGAGGCTTGACTGCTCAAGCTCTTCGCGAAATACGAACGTTGCCATAGTTTTGCCCTCCTGATCGGTTTAGAACGACGCCTGCAGGTCCAGTTGAAACCGGTTGTAATCTGTCCCGCCATCGGCGGCGGAGATTTTCTTCTGGTCCAGGAAGAAAGTCGCGCAAGCCTGCAGATTCTTCATGATCTGGTACTTGCCGTAGAACTTGCTGCCCTTGCCGTCGGTTCCGCCGCCCCAGCGGTCGGAGTCGGTGAACATGCCGAGCGTCGCATCTTTTTCCAGCTTGGTATAGCTATAGCCGACTTCAAAAGTCCTGGGGTTCTTGGCCTTGCCCAGCGAAACGCCGCCCATGTAGCCGTTCTTGTTGGCGTCCGCATCCGGATTGGTCAGCAACTGCCCATAGAACGAAATCGGCAGGCCCAGGTGCAGATCAAGTTGGGCGATACCGATCACGGGGGTAAACCCGCAGGCCCAAGCTTTGTTCGTGACACTCCCGCTGACGGTGCCTTTGATTGTGCTGTTGCCGTAGGAGTTATTGTTGTTTTGCCAGTCAATCACGTTATAACCCTCAAAGTTCTGGAAGGCGTAATAGGTTCCACCCACCGTCAGGGCGACTTCCGGCATGAATTGGAATTTTAATGCAACCTGGCCGCCCAGACCGGTGGCGTTCTTTTCGGAACTGCGCTCCTGGATAAACAGGCCTTCGCCATTGACCAGGAGGGTCACGAAGTCATTGCCGAAAGTGGCTTTCGCGGCCACGCCTTCCGGGTTCAGGTCGCCATCCCAGATCAGATCATCAGGGAGCATGATCATCGGGTTGTTAATCTTGCCGCCCAGCGCCGCGAGGCCATAGCTGTCGTCTTTCAGGAATGTGTAATCAATATAGGCCAGGTCCAGGCGGATTTCCTTTTTGGTGAACCCGTCGCCGAGCGTCGTGTTCCCGGAAACGGGATCCGCGCCGCCGGTGGAAAGCCCGAGGCCGGCTTTCAGATCGTCAACCTTGGCTTCCGCTTTGAGCCGGGCCCGGATACGGGCGCGGTCTTGCATGTAATTCTCGCCCGACGAATTCTTTTTGGAATCGTCATTGATCGTCTCGCCCCGCAGGCGGACATCGCCCTTGAAGGTGAGGTAATCCGCCCAGATTTTGGGCGCTTTCACGGGCGCGGGCGCGGTCGCCACAAGCGCGGCCGGCTTTGGGACCGGTTCCAGCGTTTGGGTCGCGTTCGTTTGCGCCCGGCTCGTCGCGACGATGCTTAGCGCCGCCAATATTATCGCGAACGCACGTGTCGCCCCTCTTTTCTTCCGCATGGTCTTTTCCTTCCTTTCGGACGCGTTATTTCCGTCATGCGTCCCGCGTTATGCGGAAACTTGTTTCACGACAGGACACGTCTGAATTACGCGAGGAAAATAAAAAAGACCGGTTAGGATGGTATGAGGGCCAAGTTAGAAGTTGGTTAGTCCTGGCGGAGGCTCAAAGGGTGGGGAATGCCCGACCGCTCAGGAAAGCGAGAGTTTATTGCAGGGCGGGCAAACTGCAGGGATGAAATACAAATCAGACCGTTATATCCGCGGGAAACGGATTGTGAAGGTGCTGCCTTGCTCCAAAGCGCTCGTGACGCCGACGGCGCCGCGATGGGCAAGGGCGATGTGTTTCACGATCGCCAAGCCGAGCCCCGTGCCGCCCAGCGCCCGGCTGCGGGCCTGGTCCACCCGATAGAAACGTTCGAAAATCCGGTCAAGATGTTTTTTGTCGATCCCCGGCCCCTGGTCGGCCACGCGGATTTCAACATCGTTCCCATCGAGTTTGGCGCTCACGCGCACACGCGTCCCCTCGCCGCTGTATTTGACCGCATTGTCAATCAGGTTTCCCACGGCCTGTTCCAGCAGGGCGGCATTGATGGATGCCATCAGGTCTTCCGGACAATCAACGGTTAAAATTATCTGTTTATGTTCCGCCTGTGCCGTGAAAATATTTGCCGCGCGCCGCAAAACATCCGCCACCGGAGCCGATTCAAGTTGAACCTGGCCGCGCTCGGCGTCAAACTCGATTTTAGAAAGGCTGAGCAGATCGTTGATAATCGCCGCCAGCCTATCCACGTGCCGGGCCAGCATGGTCATGAAACTTTTTCTTTCCTGAGCCGTAACGGAAGATTCGTCCGCCAATGTCTCCACGCAGCCCTTAAGCGCGGTGATGGGGGTTTTGAGTTCATGCGATACGTTGGCGACAAAATCGCGCCGGACGGTTTCAAGGCGTTTCAGCCGGGTAACATCGTTAAGAACCACCAGGGCGCCGATATTCATGCCGGAGGCATCGGTCAAGACCGTGCCGTGCAGTTGGAGAAAACGATCCTCGTCGCTGTAAACGACAATTTCGCCGTCCAGTATGCCCGATTGCGCGAGGGTGTTGCCGATGAATTTTTGCAGGTCCGGGTTTCTGATGACTTCCTGGATGCTGTGTCCATGCGCTTCTGCGCCCTTCAATTTCAACAAGCGCGCGGCGGCCGGATTAAGATGCAAAATCCGTTCATCCTTATCGACGGCGATAAGTCCTTCGACCATACTGCGGAAAACAGCTTCCTGCTCGTTGCGTTGTTCCGTGATGATGCGCATGCGCTCGCTTAATTGCGCTGCCATTCGATTAAGCGCGCGCGCCAGCGCCTTGGTTTCTTCATAACCCGATTCCGGGACACGCGCATCAAGTTCGCCCTGTGCCAGTTTTTCGGCCACGCCCCGCATGTTTTCCAGCGGCCGGCCGATCTGTCTTAAAATTAACAGTGCAACGATTGCGAAAATGACGGCGATAAGCGCTCCGCCGAAGAGCATGTGCTTGTGAACCGTGTGCAGCGCCCAGTCAATGACCGACAACGGCAACGAAGTTCTTACCACGGCTGTCATGGTGCCGTTGCGGCGTGCCGGAATGGCAAGATACATCATGGTCCGGCGCAGGGTGTCGCTGTATCGCACGGATTTGCCGGTTTCGCCCCTCAAGGCCGCCGCGATTTCCGGGCGGTTTTTGTGGTTATCCATGGAGTCGGGATTTTCTTCCGAGTCGCCCATCACCCGGCCATCCAACGCCACAATTGTAATCCGCGTCCGGCTCAGACGGCCTGAATCCTTGCAGAACCGGTTAATTTTTTCCGTGCCGGCAACGGCCGGATCGCCGGTATCCGCCGGATATTCTGCGATTTCATTGGCAATGAGATTGGCGCGGACAAGCAAGTCGTTGCTAACCTGTTCCTGATGAAATTGACGCAACGAGAAAATCGAATACCAGGTAATGAGGGCAAACGCAAACATGGCGCTCGCGAAGAACGAGAGGTAAATACGCCATAGCAGTTTTTTGGGCCGCATGTTCATTCCTTGAAACGGTATCCCACGCCGCGCACGGTTTCGATATAGTCGGCTTTGGTGCCAAGTTTTTTCCTGATTCCGACGATTTGCACGTCAACGGCGCGGTCGGTTACGGCATAGTCCTCGCCGCGCACCGCGTCAACAATCTGTTCCCGCGTCATCACCCATCCGGGGCGGCCGGCCAGCAAATGAAGAATCCTGAGTTCGGAGAAAGTCATTTCGACCGGCTTGCCTTTGATCAGGACTTCATGGCGCCCCGGATTGATCATAATATCGTGGACGCGGATTAAGGCGTTCTTATCCGTCGGTGATTTCTGCTTGCGCCGCGATATTGCGTGGATACGCGCGATCAGCACCTTCATGCTGAACGGCTTGGTAATATAATCGTCGGCTCCAAGTTCAAGACCGGTTATAATATCGCTTTCCTCGCCCTTGGCCGTAAGCATGACAATGGGAATATCGGCCGTTTTATTTTCCTTCTTGAGAATCCGGCACACTTCCAGCCCGTCAATTCCCGGAAGCATCAGATCGAGCAGTATCAAATCCGGCGGCTTTTGGGCGATGGCCTTGACCGCGGTTTCGCCGTTGGCGGCCGTCGTTACCTGAAAGCCCTCGCGCATTAAATGATGGCAAATAAGCGCGAGGATATCTTCCTCGTCATCCACGACAAATATGGATTTCTTTGGCATAAAATATCTCCGGTGCGCAAAAGCGCGACTTTGTACCCTTCTTCGCCAGAAAGCCCTGTGGCTTGCCACAGGGACCTGGCTTCCGTCTTCGCCAAGGCTTCGCCGGACAAGTCGCAGGGTTCCGCAGGGAGCTTCACGTGCCCGAATAATAACCGGCCTAAAAGAATAGTTAAATACAATATTTGTTAGAAATATGTTAATAGAGTTCTGCAAAATTATCGGGATTTCTGTAGCCGACGTCGCAGACGTCGGAACTTCCGGGGTCAACGACCCCGGCTACAATCAGAAATCATCTTTTCCGGCTATTTTGCAGAAGTCTAATATGTTAAGACATGGGAGCCGTCCACTTGGCGATGCCAGGCTT
>Ga0074199_1000730_pt1 | contig 42455 bp, 33 predicted proteins | sample EPASupsiteSAE347_FD_64528 | JGI IMG/M metagenome (GOLD analysis project Ga0074199, IMG submission 64528) | Bioremediated contaminated groundwater from EPA Superfund site, New Mexico - Sample SAE3-47 | ecosystem: Environmental > Aquatic > Deep subsurface > Groundwater > Contaminated ... | reverse complement strand
CGCTTGCGCTCTCTTGTGCTCATCTCGATTGTCTCCATCTGGCCTCCTTCCCTTTCGGGTAAGACCATCTCTTGAGGACATTTCTAACGAGTTACAAGAGGACATTTTCAAAAAGTCGCGACAGATTTTTTTATCAGCAAAGGCTTGCAGTTTGCCGGGCAATGATTATCTTACTTGAGAGCATGCACCGGCATTGCCGGGCTTCATTTAACTTAAAGGAAAAACATCAAGATGAGCATATTGCGTCGTTTCTTCGGTCATCGTCAACGCCAGGGCGCGCATGACGGGATAAAGCAGGTTTGCATCGTGGATGCCAGCGGTTTCGTCGAAAAAAAATACAGGGAACATAACGGCCAGACCAGTCCGCGCGACAACTTTTTCATTCTTAAAAGCATCGCCCATTTCGCGCAGCGCGAGGATATCGAAATGGCCGCCGTGTTCGTCGGCCGGCCCCTGCGCGAGGCCGGCGAAGGAGATTCTTTCAAGGGCGTCACCGTTTATTATGCGCCGGACGAGAAATCGCTCCCTCAAAAAATCGTCTCAACCATAAAAGCCTGCGCCTCCAGGAAAAACGCCCTGGTCATAACCGACGATCGCCAGGCCGAAAAGGAGGCCGCCAGGCTGGGCGCGCCGTGCATGCGGCTGGCGACTCTCCGCAAGGGAATGGAAGGCGAAGGCGACCATGAACGTCCCAGAAGGCCGGCGCCTGCCAGGCCCGCGCCGCCGCCAGAAATCGAGCAAACGCCGCCCGCGCCCGTCGAACCGGCCCAGCCGGCTGCGGAAGAAAAACAGAACAAGAACGTGCTGGATCTGATCGATCCGATCTGATGCATGAATTTTCCATATGCCAGTCCCTGGTCGCCGCGGTTCTGGCTGAGCTGAAAAAAAATCCAACCCGCGCCAAACGCCTTAAAAAGGCGAACGTTGTCGCCGGTCAATACCACCGCCTGGTTCCCGCCGGCCTGAAGTTCGCCTATGAAATCCTTGCAAAAAACACTCCGGCCGAAGGCTCGAAATTAAGCATTAAGACCGCGCCCCTCAAATTGAAATGCAATCAATGCGGCTGGCGGGGCGCCACGCGCGATATTGTGTTTTTATGCAGGAAATGTAAAAAAGCAGACGTGGAAATCATCGGCGGCAAGGAACTCTATCTGGAAAGCATCGAACTTGAGGCCATTCGCGGTTCAAGGTTCAGGGTTCAGGGTTATCAAACCCGGAACGATGAACGGTGAACCTTTCAACCTGCAAAACATGAAAATCAAAGTCTACCGCGACCTGATGGGCGCCAACGACCAATGGGCGGATAAAACCCGCCGGTTATTGGCGGCCAAAAACGTAAAAATGATAAACCTGATCGGCTCGCCCGGCGCGGGCAAGACGGCCCTGCTGGAAGAGACAATAAAGCTGATTGCTGGCAGACTTAAGGTAGGGCGGGACAGCCTGTCCCGCCGCGGCCGCACAAGGCTGTGCGGCCCTACCCTTTTAAAAATCGCCGTCCTAGAGGGCGATATCGCCACCCAAAACGACGCAAAACGCCTCGCAAAACTCAATTGCCGCGTGAGCCAGCTTTTGACCGGCGGCGCCTGCCACCTCGAGGCCAAAATGGTCCATTACGCGCTGCGGGACCTGCCGCTGGGCAAACTGGACCTCGTGATTGTAGAAAATGTAGGCAACCTGGTGTGTCCGGCCGAATTCGACATAGGCGAACATGCCAAGGCGGTTGTGCTGAGCGTCACCGAGGGCGAGGACAAGCCGCAAAAATATCCGACCATTTTTCGTGAGGCAAAAGCCATCGTGATTTCAAAAACCGACCTTTTGCCGAACGTGCCGTTCAAATTGAAAAAATGCCTGGCGCTGATTCGTCGTATCAATCCGCGTACGCCAATTTTTCAAATATCAGCCGTCACCGGCCAGGGGATGGACGAATGGCTCGACTGGCTGACCGCCCTTGCGCGCGCCTGAACCAATGAGGAGTAAAGCATGAAAACCAAATCCGGCAAAACATAATCGCCGCGCGAGATGTCTATGCCCAGCGCCCCTTGCCCACGACTCCAACCCGGGCAGATCAAAACCCCATGCGGTAAATTGTGCCGTCGTAAATCGTTTCATAGGCGCCCATGTCCACCGTCCCGTAACGAATGCGAATGCGACCATCCAGATCAATCGAATTTACCATCCAGTCCTCGTTTGACCCCGCGTTGACGCATGGCGAGTTGGCATTCAAACGATAGTTCCCTCCGGCAAAGTCAACAAACTGCGGATTATTGGTTATATTTCCACGACCGTCCGGTAAATTCGTGTAATTTGCGCAAGTAAAGCTGAATGTCAGGCTGTTATTCGTGCCGTTTACGTCATACACATCGTTACCCGCAACTGCTGCCGTATTTCCCCATACGACGCAATTTGACACGGAATAATTGTTGTTGGTGCCTTCTATTGCAATCCCGCCGCCCTTATGCGGAGTTACATTGCTAACAATTGTGCAGGAATCGCAATATCCGCCGTTATTTTGCACATTATTCAGATAAACTCCGGCGCCATTGCATCCCGATCCCCATCTCGGATTTATCACGTTATTTTTAATCAGGCACTGCCTGACTCTGCCACCGCTGGAAAAATATACGCCGCCGCCATAGTTAGCCGCCGAGTTATTGACTATCAGGGAATTTAGTAGCAACTGCGACCCGGCGCTGTACAAATAAACACCTCCGCCGGCGCCGCCGTTCCACATGGCCATATTGTTGCTGATCACGGAATTCTTTACATAGGAATAATAATACAACGTGACGCCGCCACCGGCACCGTTTGTTACAATATTTGCGGTAATCACGCAGTTGCTGATATATGCGTTTACCCCGGCCAGCCCCCCTCCTGAAGATGTGACTTTATTGCTGATAAAGGTCGAGTCCACAATGGTTCCATCTCCGAAAAATCCGCCGCCTTCCACTGCAATATTAGTAACGATGTAGCAATTGGAAATAAAATTCGCAGATGCCCCGCCAAGAATACCGCCGCCTTCAAGTCCGGCAAGATTACCCCTTACTATGCACGATAAGACCGTACATCCGGCAATATACATCCCGCCGCCACCGCTGGAATACCAATCAGCCACATTGGTGCCCCTTGCCGCCGTATTTCCCTCCAACAGGCAGTTATACACGTTGCCGGTGGCAATATATACCCCTCCGCCCCGACCGTTAAAATCATTCGATTGCGCATAACCATTTGTGATCGTAAACCCATCCAGCGTCGGACGATTCGTGCCATTCCCCACAATATAAAAACACCGATTGGTGATATTCGGATAATTACCGTTGATAAACGTATTGCTGCGCCCGTTAAACCCCTGCAATATAATGCCGTTTGTGATGGAAATCTGATTAGTCAGTGTATATGTGCCGTTCGTCACCCAGACTGTTTCGTTGTTGGTGGCGACATCCACCGCCCATTGGATGTTGGTCGCCGCGTCGGCCCAGTTCGTATATGGCGGATTGTTCGTGCCAGTGAACGAGACATAATGCGTAGCAGCTATTGCGCCCAACATGGGCCAGTAAAAAATGCACAATTTAAAACACAATAATTTATGTTTTGGCAGCATATTTATCCTTTTCGTTTTGGATGAAACCACCATATCACTTTTTTTAATTTATACTCATGGCATGTCATTGAGTCAAACTATATTAGTTCTATTCGCATGGTTACGATCACAATGTCCGGATACTGTTCTTTGATCATCCGGTCAAATTCGCCGTCTGAATGGCTGCGTTATTTCTTTGTATCCGCATCTGGCGATGATAACAGTCTTATTGTCACATCATCAATCCAGACGGTTCCCGACGACACGCAGTTAATAGTAAGCTGACCATCAAGGTCAGCCGCCGGAACGAACCGCATCCGGTATTCCTGCCATTGCCTGCCTATCTTCGCATATTCCGTTTTGACTGTGGACGGTATTGTTTTTCCCCAAAGCGTCATTGCAATTGACAGCGAAAAATCGGCGCGATCGGCTTTTGCATATAATGACAATACGTATTCTTTCCCTTGCATGAGTTTCAACCGCGGCGTGGAATCTCCATTTGTTGATCTCACTGAAATTGCGGTAAAAAGCGGCGCCGCTACTTTCGTATACCCCCTTGCCGTCGGCGAATTTTCCGTCCCAAAATCAAATTTCAGCGAATCCCCGCCCCATTTAACTGGCCTTACCGTCAAACCGAAAAGACAGGCGGATTCCATGGCCAAGTCCAGACTTCCATCGGCGATCCGCGCTTCACACCGGTATTTCCTGATCCGATTCGTGTGCGCCGGGAATCTTTCCTGTATCTCCGGAATTTCCCGCTCTTCCCATTCCAACCGTTGAACCTTGCCAGCATCCAGCTCTCCGACGTCCCGCGGGTTTCGCATGACGGCAATAAGCTCATAAGTTCCATTCGTTATTGCCGTCTTGAACACCCCTTTGGAAACCTGATGTCCATCGCGCAGTAAATCATTCGGCCCGCCAAGATCAAACGCGGACACGCCCGGCTTCATCCACCCATAACTTGTGCTTTCGGAAAACAATGTCGGATCGGGAATATGAATCCGCAGGCTGTTATTTCCTTGATGCGCCTCTTTGGTATCCACCGAACAGTACCCGGGAGATTCCCAACTGCATGATGGGTACCAGATTCTGGCCTGTCCATCTTCGGTCTCCTCAAACCCGCCATTGGGCAATTCGATACTCCTCGTTTCAAAATCCGGCCAAAGCCGCGATTTTGGTTTTACAACGGCTTCGTTCGCTATCGTTTTAACGACCAGATTCAATGGCTCCTGAATCCGCCCGATTGCATCCGCCAGGCGATAAACATGCACTCCATATGGTTCAAAGACGTCAGCAAAACGCCCGGCTTCAACAGCTATGCTCCGGTTTTCAAACAACACGTCAACTTTTCCTTTGCGATCCAGCCCAATAACCCCAAACTCCGCTATTGCCCGGTTATCACCGCTGTTATTGGCGGTAATCAGATATAAATGATTGCGGCATATCTTTGCCAACAGATGAATTCCGGCCGCGTTAGTCCCGCTGGCCGTCTGGCATGGGTTCGGTGTGATTAACACCGGAGTCAACTCACGCAATTCACCTGCCAGTTGTTTTAACATCGTCCGCATGGCCGGAAACGTATTCTCGTATGTCCAGTAATAAATTCCTTTTGCCCCATGGATAATCCCCAGCCAGGTTTGAAACCTCTGCTGTTCCGGTGTTATGGCGGTTCGACGAGAATAGCCTGCCGCTTCCGGCATGAACCAGAACGGTTTTCGGAATGTTTCGCTTATCCTGGCGTGATTTTCAATCCCTGAAAGCAAAATCATAGGAAAAGCAACGTGATCTGGACCGCCATCCCAATATATATCGGCAGTATCTATATCATAAACATCCGACGACAGCGTGGGCCCAGAGCATTGGTAAAAACATGGACTAACAGGGTGGTAAGGATCATATTCCCGTGTGATCTTTGACAACACGGATACTCCCTTTTTCTCTTCTTCAGCCGGTTCATCCCAGAAATAATTCATAAATGCCGGGTGATTTTTGGCATGGCTTGCCGTATCCTTCAGCGCGCTGTTTCGGATTAGTTTTTCCGTTTCTTCCGGCGGCTTTTTATAATCATCGCGGGAAATAACATAATATGCGGGAATTGTGACTTTCATTCCGTGATAACAGGCGGTGTCCAGATAATTGTCGACTGCGTAGCCGCGGGAAATATTAAAACCAGCGGTTCTGTAATCTTCGATCAAATGCATGGGAATATCTATTAATCCTATCGCAAAAAAGGGACGCTCTTCAACCAAAGGCAACCGCATGTCTTGATCAACTTTCACTTCGTATATTGAAGACGGATATTTCACCAGAGGAATTCTTTCGGAATAAATCACCCGCCCTCGCTGTGCCAATGACAGGATAACTCCATATTCACCCGGCGAAAGCGCTTTGATTTTGAATTCCTCTGAAAATTCCTTGCCAGTCAGTTGAATCTTCTTTTCCGTTATTTCCCGTCCCGTTCCGTCAACAAGACCGGCCTTAATGGCAAGTTCCGACAGCTCCATGTTCATCCGCCCCCGCACGCGCGCCTTGGTTTCGCTCGTATACCAGGAACGATCCAGCCATACCCGCAGCAACTTTGGGACATCAACCGATCTGCCGGCGAAAAATACACGCTGATCCGTTGTTGCGTTCCTGACTTCCTGGCAAACCCGATAGACTTCGCCTCTCTTCGTCATGTCCATTACGGGAACCCGGATGGTCTTGCTCCCGCCTTTCCCAAGCTCGACGAACGCGGTTTCGTCCGCAACGCTGACTTTCAAGCTCACGTTCCGCTCCAAGCGGTTGGTCACATCCTGATACAATGCGATTTCCAAGTATCCGTCATTCCCCGTTTCATACGCAAGTTTCGGAGCGGTGACGACAGCCGGATATGCCGCGTTATCAATCGCCAAGTCATGTATGACGCCAAATCTTCCCGGATTATGAAAACCGCCGAACGTTGGAGACCAGGCGCTGTTTTCCGGTTCAACCTTACGTTCCCGACACAAGTTAATCCCAAAATCTTGTCCCCAGTCGCCTTCCGGCGGAAAATTATAGAACGGCAATGCCATTTCCACGATCCATTTGTTGGTCTCAACGCTTGTTTTGCTCTCCCATCGTCCATCCCACTTGAAATCATCCCGGCAACCATCCGCCTGAATCCCCCGGGCAGTGACCACAAAATGATAATAACTCCTCCGACTCAGTCCGGGGGCCACAAACACCTCCACGCAATCATCTGTCCACGTCCTTCCATCCCGTTGAGTTACTTCCGTTCGCAACTTGCCGATTTCCGGTTCCTGGCACACAAAGCCGATGTACAGGGCGTGCTCGTCATGGGTAATATAGGCTTCGGTCGCCGCTTTCGGCTTTTGGCCAGTCATATAATCCACGAGGTTCACTCTCGCCGCCCCCTGCCAGCAGGCGTCATCAAGTTTGCCGTCAATCTTGGGGGGGGGCGCCATGACCGTGGAAAGCCTGACAGAAAACAGCTTGTTCGTTCCCCCGCTTTGCCCCGCGAGCTCGCCCGATTGCAAGGTAACCGGATGACAAACCATCATAACCGCAAAGATGACGCTGTATTTCCACATGAATGAACCTCCGATCATTGCTGTCTTACGCGTTCTTTGCATTTTTGCCTCCTGAATTTGCGACGTGATTTCACGCTGTTTGTTTTTTAACCGGCTATGGCATACAAGCTCGCTGACTGGCCCACCCAAATGTCATTTTCCGAAAAACCGTTTTACTTGAAACACTATACCTCGATTAACTCGCAATCTACCGCTATGTTTTTTACAATGGGCAGATCTGAACCCAGTTTTATCCAACAACTATCCGGCATTCTTCTTCGACCTGTTAATCCCGGCACGGTAATAATCCCAATCCTTCCTTGGAAGCGGAAATTCAGCAAAATCAGACGGGTCCGGCGCCTTGTTCACGCAAAGTTCCAATAGTTTCTTCCCGGTAACAATATCGTTCCACTGTAATCCGATGATCTTCAGGATTGCATCGGAGTCTTTTCTTAATTTATCACTCATCTGAACGGCCTGGGGAAACGTCGTTCCGTACCCGGCAAACTCCTTGTGGACTTTGCAACCCTCGGTATCCAGTGACACACAAAGACAACAGAAGTCAGCGAACTTGTCGGTGAATTCAATTTTAACATCCGGCGAGTTCAGTATTTTTTCAACATTTTCCGTCACGCCATTGGTCATTGTCCCGGTAAAGGTTTCCGTTTGTTCCTTTTGCGCCATTTTCCCGATACCCCACACAAGCCAGGGTATGTCATAGGGGCGCATCATCAGTCGCGTTCCGCTTTGCCTGCCATTATCATTCTTGTCAACCAGCCATCTTATGTGTTTCAGACGATCGTTTTGACAGGACAACCAGAGACGGGAACGAGAAGGATTAGTCTTGTTGTGCAATTCTTCCAGGTAACCCTTCAATTTCCGATGAGTATCGGGATGGATTTTCAACTTGCTTTCGGTCTCGGCCAGATTTTCCCGCAATTCCTTTTCCAATTCCGCTTCGCTCATAGTGTTTCCCTTCCCTTGCGGGTCACGCGCAGCGCCTTGCGCCTTGTATCCAAGCGCAAGCGCCCCAATGCCAACAATTGACTTCATAATAAACTCCCTTCTTTTCATGGCGTCGCTTTCTTTCGATATCGTTCAATCAACTCCGCAATCCGCTCGCGCTCCTTATAAAAAGAAAAAGGATCCCTGGTGAACATATGCGGCGTCACGCAAACCAGTGGATTAACCGCAAGGACTTGCGTAACGTCTTCCGACGGATTATTGCCCGCCAGGCTGTTCAACAGCCAGAGATATTCATAATCCTCCCGGCCTTCCCGCAGCACTTCCAGCCGCACGCTGGGTAAAGGCCCCTGCTTTCCGGGATAGAACAAGACCCCGTTCCCATTATCAGCCCCGCCGTATATCCATCCGACTGGCCAGCTTCCCCTATCGTACGGGTCCCATGGCTCATCCGGCCAGGTTGTTTTGCCCTGTTTGTACCATGATCCATTGCCCGCCCAGATCATGATGCCGTCCATTTTGTACTTCCATGCCAGCCAGAAAACCACCCGCTGCTCGGTTGCCGCCCGGTCAATCAGCATAAGCGGCGAATCCCAAATGGAGTTGTAGATCCGATCCACACGAACCGGAATACGGCAAAAATACCAGAGAACCCGGTCCCCGGCCTTTTGACGCTCACGATTGTACACGGGATCTTCCGTTGAAACATCCGAAAACCAGGCGTCGGTAAACCCTGCCAGTCCGGGATGCGGGCTTTCCGATGTGAGTATCTTGACGTCAGGAACCAATTCCTTGAGCCTGGCGGCGTATTCACGTGTCTTGGGATATAGCTCTTCCGACGGCTCATCGTTAAAGCAATATACATAGCTCTCCGGCAACCACCCCTTTTGCCGCAAATGATCCGTAAACCGCTTGAATTCCGCCGGCTCAATGTTGCCCGACAGTCCCTCAAACTTTACCGAAGGAATCGCACGGCAGAGTTTCATGCCCTTCTGCATGAGCGGTTGCATCAACGTGTCAAATCGAGAAAAATCCGTGTCGTTCTTATCATAGAAATCCACCTCAGCGGGAAACAACTTGTATTCCCTGATGAGCACCTCGGCATAACGCATGGCCATATCGCGCGCCGCGTCCTTGTCAATCTTGTAGTAATTCATATAGGGCAAAAGATTAACGCATCGAAATGAGTGGAAAATCAGTTTTGAATCTCCCGGTAACGTGAACGGTCTGACGGTAAGATTCACTCTCACGGTCTGGCTTCCATGGGTGGCGGTGGCAACCTTGATGCTTCCCCGGTACGCGTCGGGCGCCGTCCCGGCCTTCACATGCACACGGATCCAGAAGGGCTGTAACTGGTGACCTTCCACATCAATCGGCACATCGTGTTCCAGCAAGGGATCGGGCCAGTAGCCGACATGGCAGGTTGGATAACTCGGCGTCCGGGTGCGCACATAGCCCACTTTCCAGATTTTGACATCCGCCGCCGGTATCTTCGCTCCGGTCTCACTCACCAGATCCGTCGCCGACAAGCTCACGCCCTTGACCGTCTCAGTTTCTACCACCCCCAGCGGAATGACGCAGAGTTGAAAAGCTTCATACTCGTTGAGGGCGGCGCTCAGCGCAACCTGGTCGGCATATTCGCCCCTGAACCAGAGTTTGTCACGGAAGACCTTGCGGGTCGGCGTCTCAATACCCAGCGCGAACTTCGCATCCGGGTGGGACTTCAGATAGTCCGCTGTTTTAGCGTTGAACTGGCGTTGCTGGCTTTCGCGGGGAAGACCGAACGGATCGCAACTGTTCATGCCGCCCGGCACCGTCCCCTCTTCAGAGTAGGAATTTGCAAATCCCAAACCGGCGTCGCTTTTCCGCTTTTCCTTGACACCGGGAAGATCCATGATTTTCCGGTAAATTTCCCTGGCTTGGACCGGATCATTCTTCTTCAACGCCAGATCGGCGAATTTGAACAAGAAGTCGACCTTCCCATCCACAGCCCCGGGAAGTTCAAGCAATCGCTCCATCGCCCCGCGCATTCCGGCCAGGTCTTCTTCGCAATGATACGTATCCGCGATACGGCTCTGCGCCTGGAACTGGACGCCTTCACCCGGCGTTTCCAGCTTCAGCACCTTCTCGTACGCGACCCTTGCGGCAGACCATTTTGACTCCGCTTCGTAGCACCGCGCCATGCCCATCAACGCGACATGGTTATTCGTCATCGCCGGCAAATCCGCCAGCCGGGCATATAGCGCGCGGGCTTCAGCGTGCTCGCCCGATGCTTCCAGCACCCGCCCAAGAAACAAGACCGCCTCGTTCCTTTCAGCATCGGTGTTGGACAATTTCTGCGCTTCTGTAGCTTTGGCCTTGGCGCCCACATAATCCTTCGCCTGTAGTTTCTTCTGCCCCGCGGAAAGAGATTCGCGAAACGCGCCGGCCGCCGGCGCGGTCAACGCCAGACTTGCCAGCAACACTGCGATAAAACCAATCTTGATTGCCTCGCTTGGCGCACTCATGTCTTGCTTTCCCCTGATTCCCAGCATGTCAACTCATCAAGCTTGCCGTCAATCTTGGGGGACGCCATGGCCGTGGAAAGCCTGGCAGAAAACAGCTTTTTCGTTCCCCCGCTTTGCCCCGCGAGCTCGCCCGATTGCAAGGTAACCGGATGACAAACCATCATAACCGCAAAGATGACGCTGTATTTCCACATAAATGAACCTCCGATCATTGTTGTCTTACGCCTTTTTTATCACTTTCAACATCAACCATATATCCGGCAACGAAGACATCGCGAAGAGCAAATTCACCCATATTGCAAACAGGCTGAATTCGAGGCTTGCCATTTTTTGTCGGAATTATGCCGGCCACGCAAGAGATGAATAAATCCAGCCATGTCGAATGAAAATAATCTTCCTCCACGCTTATCGGACGTCCCGTTTCCGCATTGTAATGCTCATAGATAATCGGGTCTTTTAAATCGTTATTTCTAAAACACATCATGGTATATTTCGTGAAAATATTTTCAAACAGCGGAATCAGGCTGACGGCGCCGCGCCTGATAATGTTTGCCATTCCCATTAACACCGTGCTGTTTGTAAAAGGCCATACGGCGCCATTCCATAAACAGCCGTTTTTTCCTTTAATATATTTACCCATCCAGGACGCATCGGGAGAATAGACGAGATTTTTGCGGGTGGTGCTTGCCACCGGACACGGAGTTCCCAATTGATCAACATCCGCCAATCGTTCGTATGTCCTGATATTTTCCAGGCCGGCAATATCGGCTAAAAAAGGGTCCACCCCAACCACGTTTTCAACTGGAATGCGGTCATGGGAAACGGCGTCTATGTCATAAAAGAAATGACGTTTATGATCCCACATTTTTTCAGTTATGGCGGCTTTAACATTGGCCGCAATTTTCAGCATGCGTTCAGAATCGGCAGTGCGCCCCAATTCCCGCATCATCAATCCGGACGCATAAGCATTCATATACAAATAACAGGCCGCATCCACTCTTTCCAATGGAGTCGCATACTGGTCCATGGGCTCTTTTGGATATCCCGCCTTGAAAAAAAAGCTGGGCTGATATTCTTTGCCGGTCGAGCCATGATTTATTACAGTCGGCAAAAAATCATGATCTTCGTCAAAAACCGCGAGCGTTGCTTCTACTTGACGCATTATGGCCGGCGCCACTTGAGCAAGCCACTTTCTGTCGCGCTTAACCAAATAATATTGCCAAACGCTCCAGCCGACAAAATCCGTATATGAATCGCACGCATGATCTACCCAAACGCATTGGAAGAGACCATCATCGGTCATGTTTTCAATTAAACTCAGGATTTCCCCCTTGCATGTATCATCCTGCCTATGCCAGCGGGATTCCAGCAAGTGCATCGGGGTGCCAAAAGGTATTAACTTGCTGAATTCCCATACACTTGGATGCCACGGGGTCAGGACCATTTTGGTAGACCGACCTTCATAAAATAGAGGATGTTTCAGCCTGCCACATTGCGGATCCGCCATGTTCCTTTTGAGAAGATACCATCTATAAGCCCACATTTTTTGCAATGCCGGATTGGCAGACTCAAAGTCGGGCGTCCCATCGAAAAACGAATAAAACTCCTTTTTATGTTCTTCAAGAATATTCTGCCGCTTAATCCAATGATCCAATATGGCAGTGGCCTCTTCTTCAGATAAATCTATTGCCGCAAAAATAGCTATCGAAACAGTCTCGCCGGGAACAATTTTTTGAGTTTTTTTCTTTTGTCTTATGGAACCACGAACATAACAGTCATATCCCTTGCATTGGAACGACCAGCTTGATGTTGTTGCCGCACCGTTTTCCAAAAGCCCCCATTGCATAGACAAATCAACGACAACGTTTCGGCCGGAAGTGTTTGTAATCTCGATCAGATCTATTGCGCAATTATCCCGGGTGATCAATTTACTCTCGCGTAATATACATTTTGAATCACGGAATTCAGTCTCAGAATGAGATGGATACCACAAATGACTCGTATTTCTAAAATGACGCTGCTCCCCGTTAATCAAGACTTTAACGGAAAACAAACGCGGAATATTCAGTTTATGGATAAAGTCAAAATTGCCGCTCATGCCCGGTTGTGGCAGTAAATACGTGCACCACAAGCGTGTCCCGGCAGGCCCAAAATGATAAGCACCGGGCTTTCTGGTGAAACCCCTTCTTATTCCGCCCAACGCTTCAACTTGATCTCTGGTCAATGACATAAAAGTATTTCGCGCAAAATCAAAGTCAGGGCAAGACAACTATAAGTTTTGTAGCGGCAATTTCCGCACGGCGACAAAAGCTTCCACGGCTTTATCAACGCCTATTTCCAGTCCTCGAATCCACGCCGCCGCCTTTTTTTCCGCCGCATGCCAGCTTGGTTTATCCTGGGTATCTTCCAGTTTTTCGCCCGCCGCCGCGTCCAGCTTGCTTAATAATCCCATAATCTCAGCCATTGTATCCGAAATATCTACATGCGTGTCCGGCTTAAAGCCGATCGTCTGGTTCGGGCCGCATTCGTAGGCGTATATTTCTTTCACCGGCGAAACGTCGCTTCCATCCAAAAAATGACCAGGATGCATGAGCGCATCAAGGGAAACCGCTCCTGTGACAGCATGATCCGACCAGTAATCATGCGGCCAGTGAATCAGGCCGATATCAGGCTTGTATTTTTTCACGAGCAACGCCAATTGATGTTTGATCTGATAATTATTGGGAACATTCATATGCTTGTATCGCAAGAGTATTTTTCTTGCGCCCATTGTCCCGGCAATTAGCAAAACTTGATTTCTAATTGAAAATCTTTTGCGTTTCATAGAATGGCACCATGAATAATCGCCTACCGTGTTGACAATTATCACTTGATGACCAGCCTTGATGGCTTTCAACAAAACGCCTCCGGCGCCATATTCGCAATCATCAAAGTGCGTCCCTATCGCAAGAATTACCTTGCCGTTTTTTTTGGTTTCATGTTGCGCACTCATATTGAGTTCCTTTCAAATACTGTCTTCAAATACCACCAAGGCGTGAAGGTCAATCTTGGGGACCATAACCTTGGAAAATCCTCCTTGAGCATCTTTAATGGGCAGTTCTTTTTTCTCAGGAGCCAAATACACTCGTTTTGGCTTATAGACCTCAGGGTTAAAAACGATCTCAACATCGGAGACTGGAATAACCTCATCTATCTGAGACTCTCTATAGAAACCATCAGCGCCTTTTCGCCAGAGATACATAAACTTCTCCATCTCCTTGTCAGAAACATCCTTTCTTCCGGACTTACGCTTTAAATCTCCAACAGGACGTCCTGCCATGCCTAAATCCGATATGGAATAATTTACCAAATGAATTATCGTTCTTTTTTGTTTCTTCTGACAGGTTATCCCTACTATGACACTCTTGGGCGCCTTAATCGTAATGGACGGAGGACTTATAAAGTTAACTATATTGGCAATTAACTTCCTTATGTTTACGGTTCTTTCCAGATACCATCTGGCGGTCAAGTCAGCGGGGGCATAGACTACCATGCCTTTTCCATATTTACCGGCTATAAGACAAGGCCGGCGGGAATCCCCCTTGATCTGCCACTCGCCTCCATTCTGGAATCTACTGCCGCTGCTTTCTTCCTTCACTTCCGCCCAACTGCCGATAACTTCAAACTTTTCTTTTACTTTTATGTCAAACCAGGGCAGGTTCGTGATGTTTAATTCATCCAGATCCGTGGTTATCTGATGCGGATGCAGATAAAAAGGATGTCTTTTCAGGCGATAATCCTCCAGAAATTTATCGGCTCGCCATCCTGTTCCATTAAATTCTACGCCCAAAACATCGCCTAATCCGAAGTTTTTTCTTTTATTTTCATTCTCATCGTAAAGCGACGTTTCAGCCGTGGCAAACAGCCCGCCTCCTTCTTTGACATAGGCTCTTACCGCTTCCACCTGGCTGTCGGAAAGGCAGGCTGAATTGGGCAGAACGATGGCTTTATATCTCTTCAGATGCTCTTCATTAAACTGATGGTCAAGTAAAGTTCCCGTACATATATGTGATTCGCCCAAAGCCTGCGCCGTTCCCATATAACCATCCGTATAGGCGGATAGATTTGATCCCCCGTAATAATTCCGTGTATTTTGACTGTAGTGAATGCCGATATCGTAAACAGGCTTGCTTTCCACCAGCCATTCCATCTCTTTGCTTATGCCCCGGGATACTTCCTGGTAAATCTTTGTTCTTTCCGGGTGCGGCTTTCCTTCATCATCCATAGTGCTGTGATAACAGACCGGAGATGCCTGGGATAAGGCCAAATGCGCATGGAGATCAACCTCTTCCTTTGTCGGCTTGCCATATGCAAATGCTCCGCAATTACCTGATTCCGCGCTGAATCCCAGATGGTAGCATACAGGCGCCCGCCCGTTTAGGGCAGAACGTGACAGTTTCAAAGTCTCCATCGTGTAAAGGCAGGAATCTCTCTGAGATTGACACTCATGAGATATGGCGTCAGTTGCTTCATGTGCCAATTCAATATCTCCCAAAGTCCAACCGTTGAGCACTCCTACGATATCGTGTGTTACCACATAGATACGGGAATCAACCGCCTTGATAGCCTGCTTGATTTCACGGATAAACCCGGAAAGCGCCTGTTCATGCCAGCGGACATATCGTTTCCAATTTGGGTCATTCCAGTCTTCTTCCAAGGGGAATTCGCCGCCTGTTTGCGCTCTATAATTCTCCACGCAATATTCACATATTACCTCGCCATTTTCCCTGCGGGGAAGATAAAGATGCGAGCGTGGACCATCCAGCACTATGCCATCCATTTTGTAATATTTAGCCACTGCGGTTATAAGCTCAAGGAATTCTTTGCGATAAGGCCCGTTAATACATGCGGGGCGCACGCCCCCTTGTCTTTTAAACGCATCAGGATTTCGCTCGGCCCAGTACTTTCCCCCGAATACCGAGACGCCGGCCATTACTTTAATATTCTTTTTCCTTGCTTCCCGGATAATCTCCTCAAATATTGTATCATGATCCCTGTTTCCAAATCCCGGATGGAGTTTCCCGCAACCCACATTAAGAAAACTAAAATAGGCTTCCGGAACTGACCACTCGATAACCTGGATTCCTCCTTGCACCAATTGCTCGATAATCTCGGCTGGTTTTATCTTGTCCACCCATTCGTTTTGATTTTTGTCATAAAAAGGCCAATAACCTATGCGAATTAAAGCCTTATCCACCCAATTCTCAAACTCCTCCCTTGCATGATTTTTTGGTTCTTTGCCCATCATAACAACATCCTCCTGTTGCGTTAATACAATGAATGAAAATACGATGAAAAATTAAACTTTTCTTGTAAAGAAAAGAAAGTACCAGGAAAATCGGTCGCCGCAATGGTAATGATGGCGCAAACAAGGGTAATTTTGCGTCAAACCTCTTCTCGCGCTGACCGGCCGTAAACCCTGATTTCGTAAACCCGCGCCTGAGCGGCCCCGTTGCTTGCCTCAATCTCCAATTTCAGCCTGTTGCCGGCAACCTCATTGAACACATGCCTCCTGAATCTTTGATGGTTGCCCGTTACGCCGATGATCTTTTTCCATTTTCCCATGCGCCAATAGTGGATGGAGTAGTCTCTGGCGCATTCGGGCGGACAATATAACGAAGGCAACGATTGAGGGTGCATGTTCAGATTGGTGTCGAAGGCGATTTGGACCGCGTTGAAGGTTTTTTCACAGCCGAAATCCAGTTCCACATGTTGCGGCAATTTCTTTTTGCAGTCGGAAATCCAGATATTGGTCCACTTTTCCGGATGGTTCACGCCGGAAACGACATTTTCGCCGCCGTAGGGATACTGATCGGGCGACACTTGTAGAACATATGATTTTGAGCGGACATCAAGGCTTTCGCGCACCTCATGCCAGCGGGCCAGGGGTTTGTAAAGACAAACCGTTCCGGGCGGAACCGAAGCGCTGCAGCGCCAGTAGACTCCATTTTCCGCCTCCAGATAGACCCAATAAAAAGATTTTGGCTCGGTCAAGCAATTCAGCGAAAATTCAACCCAGCCGGACCGGCCCTTGAAAATTTTCGCTTCAACCGTCTTCAATTCCTGAAAACTTTTGCGATAACTCCACAAATTATCCGTCCGGCAAAAATGCAATTTCACAACCGCGTTTACTTTCGACCTCAGAAACAATTTCACCTTGTCCACCCTGTCTCCGGAAACCGGGAAAATCTGGCCGCGCGGAACATCCAATTCGTCATATTCATCCGCCAATCCGAAGACGAGCGGTTCCGAGCTTGAGGCTGTGACCGTGACGTTTCTTGCCAGGTCAGCTTCATCCTCGTTTTCAATGCCCGGGATGAAACAATCGTCCCTCAAGAGCGTTTGTTGAAGTTCATGAACATGCCGTCTGTGAATATCGCGCGGCAATACTCTGAACTTTTTACAGAAAAACGCGGCCGTGCCGGTGACCTGGCCCAGGATGGCGCAGGTTGCCATAAGCCGGGTCGTGCCAAAGGCAACGTGCGTCGCGCTTATATCGCGGCCGGCAAACATGAGATTTTCGATGTTCTTTGAATACAAGCATCGATAGGGAATTGAAAAAAGCGGGATTTCCCTGCTGTCCTTGGCTTTCAAACTCCCGCTGCCCACGCTTTCCGGGGGCAGATTTTTCGCCCTGAGACCGCCGACCGTGTGCAAATCTATTATCCAGCCACCATACCCTACTGCGTCGGGAAAGATAGCTGTTTGCCGGATGTCATTCTCGGTCAGGATATGATCGCCCATGAATCTTCGGGATTCCCTTTTCCCTGGCACCATGCCGATCCATTCCAGGGCGTAATTTTCAGCGCCATGGTCGCCGTGGTTTTTCATATGGTCCCACAATCCAAGCAAATGTTTTAAAAGTTCATCGCGTAAAATTTCGTTGTCGCGTATGATATCAAGCCTGTCTCCTCCCAATTCGATCCACCAGTAGCCGCCGCTGATATCACAGTTTTTCCTGATATGGGGATGCCGGAGACGAAGCGATTTTTCGCTGGAATAGTCTATGGCCCATTTTGGAGGAACGAACTGTACCGGCCGGCCCATGTCGCGCGCCACAAACATCAAACTGTTGCCCATGGTGATTTTATCGGCCTTCCCGGGCGCCAGGCTTTCGTTGAATTTCCCCCTTCCCTCCCTTCCCATCATGAACTTTGCGCCGGCAAGAAAACCGATTGTGCCGTCCCCCGTGCAATCGATGAATATATTACCCACGATATGAAATTCCTTTTCCGTGCCCAATTGGTCGCAAACAATGCTATTTATCCTGTATTTATCGGCCATAGCCACTTTTCTGGCCGAGGTATTGAGCAACAACGTTATGTTCGGCTCGTTTTTTACGGTTTCATACAATATCAGGTCCCACATTGAGGTCGTGGAGGATTCGGGGCTGGACTTTCCCGCATGCCGGTGATTTCGAAACCTGTCTTCCAAAAATAATTCCTCCATAATGCCTGTTTCCCGCGCCCAGGCCTGATGATTTGCCGCGCCGCCGATCGGCACCCTGATCTCAGAGCTTGAGTTCCCGCCCAGTACCGGCCGATCCTGAACCAAAGCTACTCTGCATCCCAAGCGTGCGGCTGAAACCGCCGCGCACACGCCGGCCAAGCCGCCGCCGACAACCACCGCATCAAATTCAGCAAAAGCATCCTTGCTGTCCATTATTCAATCCTTTCCAAAACTTCCTTCAAGACCCGGGAACAATAATCGCATTGATCGCATTTTTTTCGACAGGCAGTCGTCTTCTCAAACCAATCCTTCGGGAATTTTGCGTTGTTGATGATGTACCCCTGAAACACCGGCCCGTGCCCCGGCTCAAGCAGGTCAAGCAGATTGCCGTTGAAATGCCCCTCGCAGTAGGCCCGGATCACCTTGCGCGGGTTGGCGTGCATCCTGGTGGCCAGTTTCACAACGGGAAACAGTTTTTCGTAATGATGCAGGTCTTCGGGCCTTATCCAGGAGTTCTGCAAAAAGGCGACCCAATGTTTCCGGTTGGCGTAATAGTTCCAGCAAACACTCGGGTTCCAGTCCCGGATATTCCGCATCCCCATTATTTCCGACTCATGGGCAACCAAATTGTCGTGGAAGACCTGGCCGGAACAAAAGTTCAGGCAACCGCTGTTCGCCAGAAGATATAATTTTTTGCCGTGAGAATCCGTCCAGCCCTTAATTTCGGCTATTTTCTGCAAATCCCGGTTGTATTCGCGCTGCAGGTTGAAGCTGTCGAACAGGTCCTCCACGTACTGAAACGCCTTTATCTCGCCCAGCCGCATGTTGACCGAGGCGCGCACGTCGATTTGCGGAAAATTCTTTTTTATGGCGCGGGCAATCATCAACGAGGCGGCCGTGACCGAATCCAGCCCGGTTTCCTCGAACAAATGGGCGATGATCGAACAAACCCGGTTTTCCAACTGTTCCGACAATCCGTGCGCTCCGTAACAATTGGCGTTAAGGAGCAGGTTCAACTTTATGCCCATTTTCTTGAACGCTTTCAAATCGCTTTCCAGCTTTTGCTGGCCGGTCCAGTCGACAAAACCGTCGCGCATGGTCATGGGCGAGCGGCCGCTCGGCAGGTCAAGCCAGGGAAAATACACCTCCGCGATCCGGTCCTGAAAATCCCGGACAATATCCGCGAAAGACTCATCTTCGCCTTCTTCGGTAATCTGGTAACCTACTGAAAACTTCATTTTAACCTCATAATCAATTTAACCCACCCCTGCCCCTCCCAAGAGGGGATCAGTATTAGTGATTGGGACAAACTCCCGATCCCCTCCACCGGAGGGGTGGCGTAGCCGGGGTGGGATGCCTTGTATTGGTCATGACAATTTCCATGGTTTTCGTTTGCGGAACGGTTCCTTGAACGTGTTTTTCAACTTACCCTGCTGTTCAAGATGGATCATGCAGGCCCGGATGCAGCCTTTTGCCCCCTCGATCGGCGCCCGCGTTTCCAGCATCGCAATGCCGTTGAGCGTGAGATTTTCGTTCAATTTTTTTCCACCGAACCATTCGTCGTTATACTCGCTTTCCTTGACGTCCGGATTCAAAAAGGGAGAGGTTTCCCGGGCGCCGCCGCGATAGGCGACTGAGCATTTCTTGCAGTCCAGTTTGCCCCATTCCAGCTTGCGGCCGGCGACCTCGACGCTTTCCTTCTCGGTCCTGCTGATGGCGCAGCCGGAGCATTCCTTTACGCACGACATGCAGCGGTCGCAGATTTTCCCTTCAAAGATCGGGTCAGGAACAAGCGGGGCGTCGGTTAATATAAATGCAAACCTCTGCCTTGGCCCGAATTCCGGGGTAAGGAACATTTTGCTGTAACCGATCTCCCCCATGCCGCAAAGATACGCGGCAATGCGGAAATTAAGGAGCACATTGGGAGCGGGTTTCTCCGGTGAAACGGCGCGGGTCCAAATTGGGAGTTTCTCTCCGGTGTCATACATATCGACAGCGCTGCCGTCGAACATATTTGGAATCGGCGCGCCTTCATAGCCGTTATCCTCCAGAAACACGCTCAAATTTCTCAGGACTATGGGGGCATAGATGACGTTCAAGCCGGCATATCCCATAAAACCGTAGGCGTTATAATATGTGCCCTCCTCGATCCCGCGAAAATATCCTCTCGGAAGCCGAAACCCCAGACCGATCATTGCCCTGGCATCGGGGAATATGTAACGCGGGTCCATCTGTTTGGGAGCCCCCTCAAACCTGTCCATGGAAGCGATGCCAACCAGGTCGGCGCCGGATTTTCTGGCATGTTCCTTCACCTGTTCGGTCAATTCTTTATCGCTCATAATCTGCCCTCCGATGTTCTAATTACTGTTCCTGTGCGCCTGTGAAACAAGGTCTTCCGAAATTTTCTGCGCGGCCCGGGTCAAGAGTTGCGCAAGGCGGGACACGGAACGGCCCGTAAAATCGCCGCAGAACGCAATCCCCGCCACGGGCGGCAGGCCCACCTGAACGCTCAAAGTGGAGGCATTGCCCTTTTCAATGTATGCGTAACCCAGACGGCGGATTTCATTCAAGACGGAACTGTATTCCGTCCATGTTTTAAAAGGCGTTGTTTTTTCATTCACAAACACTTTGCGCGCCGCCGTATCCGGCATGGCAGCCAGCAACACACGTCCGATGCTCGAATCCCAGACCGGATAAGGATGAGAAGCGCCGATTCCCTGGATGGGATCCTGTCCGGGATCGGTAGACAGCAAATAGCAGACATAGTTGCGCCATAATACTCCGAGAGCAACGCCCAGGCCCTCGTCCAATAAATTGTTTACGTGGGGAAGCGCCGCGTTCAGCAAACGGGAGGAACGGATGCTCTGGGCGGCCAGAACGTGGAGGCCCGGGCCGGGCTGGTATTTACCGTCGGCCGTTTTTTCGGTAATACCCAGGCTGGCCAGCGTGCCCAGCAGGCGGTTGACGCGCGTGTGCTCAAGCCCCAGTCCGCGCGCCGCGGCGCGGCTGCCCACAGGCTCCTCAGCCGTTGCCACCCATTGCAGGCAGGCAATGCCGTTGATCAAGCTCTGGTTCGGCTGGCGCGGCGCGGAAGGCCTTTTATTTCTCTTCATGGTGCTAATATAGCACCAATATGAATTGAGTCAAGGGGAAAAGAAATTTATTTTTTTGCCTCCAGGAAGGAAGCCAGCGCGCCCTGCCAAGGACGGATTTCAGCCCCAAGCGCCTTCCGGATTTTATCCGTGCAGAATCTTGAATTCTTCGGCCGTTCGGCCCGCATTTGAAACTCTGAGCTGGAACAGGGAACAATCGAGTTTGGCAGTCCAAGCCTGCGGGCCGTGAACACGGCGGCCTCATAACGGCTGGCATACCCGGAATTGGCAAAATGGAACAGCCCCTCGGCGCGCGCGCTTAAAAGGCCGCGTATGGCCAGGGCCATGTCATGAGTCCAGGTCGGCGCGCCGATCTGGTCGTCGACCACCTTCAATTCAGCGCCGCTTTTTGCCCGCTCCAGAAATTTGGATATGAAATTGTTTCCGTGTTTTCCATAGCTCCACTCGACGCGCATTATGACGTGCCTGCAGCCGCTCTGGCGCAAAAGCTCCTCGCCCTTCAACTTCGAACTTCCGTAAACGTTGATGGGATTGGGCTCATCCGTTTCCAGATAAGGCCGGTCCAGTTGACCGTCAAAAACGAAATCGGTCGATATATGGAAAATATATTTTTCATGTTTCTTTGCCCACTCAGCCAAAGAAGAAACTGCCAGCGCATTGACTTGCATGGAAGTTTCCGGCATTTCCTCGGACCGGTCAACATTGGTAAAAGCCGCGCAATTGACCACAACGTCCGCCCCGGCCAGTTTTTCCAGGACATGATCGGGATTGGTAAGATCAAATTCCGGCAAATCCAGGGCAAGCACGGAATACCCGGCTTCTTTAAGGCAGGAAACCAGATCCGAACCCAGCATGCCGCGTCCGCCGGTGATTGCAATTTTTTCTTTCATTGATACACGAAATCACGTGATATTTCCGAAAGCCGCGGATAAAGTCCGTCTTTCCCGGAAAGAATGGGTTTTGCCACCGGCCAGGGAATACTCAAATCCGCGTCATTCCAGATAATGCCTTTTTCGCTTTGCGGATGATAGTAATCCGTGCAGGCATAGATCACCTCCGCGGTTGCGCTCGTCACGCAGAATCCATGCGCAAACCCCGCCGGCACAAAAAGTTGTTTTTTATTGGAGGCGGAAAGCACCTCCGCAACCCATTTCCCGAAAGTCGGCGAGCCGAACCGTATGTCAACGGCCACGTCAAAAATTTCACCTTGAATGGCGCGCACCAGCTTGCCTTGCGGCTTTTCGGCCTGATAATGCAGCCCACGCAAAGTCCCCCTGACGCTCATGGAATGGTTCCATTGCACAAACTCTGCGTCGATCCCCTGCGTCCTGAACAAGTCGCGGCGAAAGGTCTCCATGAAGAAACCCCTCTCATCGCCGAAGACTTTCGGCTCGATAATTACCACACCATCGATGTTAGTCTGTCTAAAATTCATTGTTCTACTTCTCCCCCGCCACCCACACTCCCTCCCATTTGGACGGCGGAGCGGCCATAAGCTGCATGCACCTGGCCGCATACGCGGCCGAGGCTTTTTCCCTGTCCTGTATTTTTTCGAAGCTAGACAAAGCTTCCTTAAATTGTCCGGCATAAAAAGCCTTCAGGGCCTGGGAAAATTGCTCCAGCGCCAGACGCCGCGCGTTCCACTCCTCGTGGGTCATCGGCTCAAAAATGCGGACCGGCGTCTTGCGTCCGACCACGGCGACCAGACCGAGCTCTCGCGCGGCAAAAGCATTGCCCATGCCCTGAAAGGTGGTTTCCGAGACTATCGTGTAGGTACCGAATTGTTTGTTGATGCCCTCCAGCCGCGAGGCCAGGTTGGCCGCATCGCCGAGAATGGTATAATTAAAACGGTTATGCGAGCCCATATTACCGACCACGACCGGACCCGTGTTGATGCCTATGCGCATAAAAAGGTCTTTGCCGATGCGCTGATGCAGTTCCGGCCGCATTTTCGCCAGTTGCGCCTGGCAGCGCAAAGCGGCGCGCACCGCGCAGCCGGCGTGGTCCTCCTGCGGCAGAGGCGCGTTCCAGAAGGCGATGATTGCATCCCCTTCATATTTATCGACCGTGCCGCCCTCCTCCTGAATGATGTCGGTCATGGCCGTAAGATATTCATTGAGCAAAGAAGTCAATTCCTGCGGATTTAATCCTTCGGATATGCCCGTAAACCCCTGCAAATCAGAAAAGAAAATCGACAAAGTCCGTTGCTCGCCGCCCAGCGTCAAGCGTTCCGGATGTTTTACCAACTCTTCAATCACCGCGCCGCTTAAATATTGCTTGAAAGCGTTCCGGATGAACCGTTTTTGCCGCCCCTCGGTGGCATAATTGAAAAGCACGGCGGACGACAGCGCAAAAACTGTGGCTGTTTCCGGCAGCATGAAAGGCATCCAGTAGCCGCGCAAGTAGGCCAGAACGCAAATTCCGGCCGGCAAAGGCAGCGACAGCAGAATGGCAATCACGTTATCGCGTGCGCTCCGTCCGATCAAAATGATAATTCCCCAGAAAATCGCCAGGCCGACAGCCAGCGTGCCAGCCGGACCGGCCGGCACATCACGCATGAAATCCCTGATCAAAAGATCATCCAGGACTGTTGCGTGTATTTCCATGCCGGGATAATTTCGCCCGACGGGAGTTGGCCTGTTGTCAAGCAATCCCGGAGCATTACAACCTACAAAGACATAGCAGTCCTTGAGAGACGGCATGTCTTTTGCCGGCGGGATTTCCCCGGCCTGAAGCTTAAGTTCAGACTGTATGACGGACGCGGCGCTTATGCGCTTGTGCGTGCCGGAAGGTCCTCGAAAATTAATGACGGCCGCTCCCCTGCGGTCAAGCTTGATCCTCCGGCCTCCGATCCTAACCGATTCCTCGGAGAAAAAGACGGACTGATTGGTGGAAGCCGCCAGCCAGGCGGCAATGCCCAGAGAGGGCACGGCCCGGCCGTCAAAAACAACAAACGGCTTTATCCTGCGATAGATGGCATCAGGATCCGCCATTGCCTCGACATTGCCCAATAGCGCTGCATTGGTCGTCAGCTCCGAAATCGGAAAAGAAGCCTTGGGCAGGATAATATGAGCCTTTGGTCCGAAACTCCGGAGCCAGCCTGCCAGACCGGAGGCTTCAAAACGAAATGACTGCACATTGGCGGGCCAGTTTGTGGCATTGCCGCTTTCCCTGCCGATAAACAGCGCCGCTACGAACGGCGGAGCGTTTGTCAGGGCAGAAACAAAATTTTGGTCGTCCTCAACTCCGTATGAGGAAGGCTCGGTAAAGAGAATATCGAAGGCCACAACTTTTGCGCCCTGGCGTTTGCAGTAAGCCATGATAGGCTGGTAGAGCGAACGCGGCCAGGGCCAGCGGTAAGCCATTTCCTTGTTGACCCAGTCCAAGCTGGCCTGGTCTATGAAAATAAGCCGGATACTGTCGGTCAATCTGCTCGGCCTGGACAATTTCTGGACGCGCAAATCCCAAGTTCGGGCCTCGAACCGTTCGAGCAATCCGCACTGCCACAGGGCGATTGCCGCCGCGGCGGAAATGACGCCGATTATAATGCCATATACCGTTTTTTTAACCATTCATCCCAATAATAATACGCGAAAATGTTTTATCAAGGAAAAGAAATACTAGCTTTTGCGATTGACTCTTTGCGGCCAAAACGCTTTCTTTGTTGAACCATGGGATTGAGCGCAAAGGAAAAACTGGAACGTTATTATATCGCCCTCATCAACGAACAAAAAGAGGGGCGCGGCGCCGACCTGCTGCGCTTCTGCATGCGCCATCTCTCTTATATCTACGGCGTGATCACGTCTTGCCGCAATCTTTTGTATGATCACGGCATTTTCCGCCACCATACGCTCGGTTGCCAGGTAATCAGCATCGGGAACCTGACAGTGGGCGGCACGGGCAAAACCCCGGTGGTGGAGGTTTTCGCGCGCGCGCTCCAGAAAGAGGGCCGCAAGGTGGCCATCCTGAGCCGCGGCTACAAGAAGGTCGAACACAGTCTCGGAAAAAAAATGCTGGATAAAATCACCGGCCGCGCCAGACGCAGGCCGCCGCGCGTGGTTTCCGACGGCGCGGAACTGCTGCTGGATTCGGACATGAGCGGCGATGAGCCCTATATGCTCGCCTCCAACCTGCCGGAAGTTTCGGTGCTGGTCGACCATGACCGCGTCAAAAGCGGACGTTACGCCATCGACAAATTGCGCTGCGACACCCTGATCCTCGATGACGGCTTCCAGTACCGCCGGCTGAAGCACAGGGCGGAAATAGTGCTGGTGGATTACACCAACCCCTTCAGCAACGGATACGTTCTTCCGCGCGGGCTCCTGCGGGAATCCATCGGAAACATCAATCGCGCCGATTTCATTTTCATCACCAAGTCGACCGGCCGCGACTCCGAAAATCTCAAAACGCGGCTGCGCGCCCTGAACCCGCGCGCCGAAATATCCGAATGCGTCCATTGTCCAAAATATCTGCAGAATGTTTACAGCGGCGAGCGCAAGGACCTCTCTTTTCTGAGTCAGTTGAAAGTGGCCCTCGTCTCCGGCATCGCGGCGCCGCAGGGCTTCGAGGCGGAAGTCAAGCGCCTGGGCGCCACGCGCGTTTATCTGAAGCGTTTCGCCGACCATCACCGTTACCGCCAGCAGGAAATCATCGACATCATCAATAAGGCCAGAAAAAACCAGGCCGAGGCCGTCATAACCACCGAAAAGGATTCCGTGCGTTTCCCGAAAATAGAGCGGCAGGACGTGCCCGTCTTTTTCCTGCGCGTCGAAATCAAGCTGCTCAGCGGAGCCGAGGATTTTTATGCCTACATATCCCGTATCTGCTTCCGGTGAGGCGGCAGGGCCTGAATTTAACGCATGTTGCAATGGAACAATCTGACATATCGGACAAAAAAATCTTGATCATCGGCCCGAACTGGCTGGGTGACGGCGTCATGGCCATGCCGGCCGTCCAGGCCTATAAAAAAGCCTTTCCGCAAACGCATCTCACCATGCTGGTCAAACCGAAAATGGCGGATTTATGGACCATGCATCCGGCCATTGACGAGGTGTGGACCTGCCCGGAAAATTTCCCGGGAATTCTTCGAACCGCCGGAATGATCCGCCGCAACAATTTTAAAACCGCGTTCATACTGCCGAACTCCTTCCGTTCGGCGCTCCCGCCGTTTCTGGGACTGGTCCCGGAACGCGCCGGATTTAAAGGCCATTTCCGCAGCCTTTTAATCAATAAAATAATCCGAAGGCCGGAGTCCCCTCCCCATTATCACCAGCGATATGAATGCGCGGCCATTCTCGGCGTTTCCCTTGAAGACGACGAACCGCCCAGACTGAATATCCGCGGGCGCATGATAGAGAAGGCCCGGACGCTGCTTTCGCCGGAAAAAAAATGGATCGGCCTCATGCCCGGAGCCGCGCGGGGAGAAGCAAAGCGCTGGCTGGCCGAATATTTTGCCGATCTCGGCAGGACGCTCAGATCCAAACACGGCTTCATGATAGCGGTTTTCGGGTCAAATTCCGAAAAAGACCTTTGTGCCGGCGTCCGTTGCGGCATCGGCGCCGACGCCCTGGATCTGTCCGGACAAACCACGCTGCCGGAACTGGCCGCGGCGCTTTCCTGCTGCGCGGCCGTGGTCGGCAACGACAGCGGCGGCATCCACCTGGCCGCCGCGGCCGGCGCAGCCGTCGTGGCCGTTTACGGCATTACCGATCCGGAAAAAACACTACCGCTCGGCCGGAAAATCGTTGTGCTGCAGGAAAGCGTCCGGCATTTGCGCGATATTCCCCGCCGTTCAAAGGAGGCCGAAAACACCCTGAGAAAAATTACGCCGCAGGCCGTCGAAGAAAAACTGTTTGAGCTTTTATAAGAGGTGATTTCAGAACTCGCTCTGAAGCCCACCCCGCCCGTTGGGCACCCCTCCCAAGGAGGGGAACTTACTGCTTCGGCAGCAACCGGTTATGATCCCCTCCATCGGAGGGGTGGCGTAAGCCGGGGTGGGTCTGAAGCGAGTTTTGAAACTGGCTCATAAATGAGACTATTTCCCGTCTGTTACCTTGGGTGAATTTTACGCCGTTTTAAAAAATGTCGGAACCTCATCAACAAAACATCATCCTCAAGCCCAAAGATCCGAAGTCCGCCCTCGACCCGGAAAAGATCTTCAACCGGCCGCACCCCATTGACCTTGAAATCGATCTGGGCTGCGGCAAGGGCCGGTTTCTGCTGGCGAGAGCGAATACATACAGGGACACGTGCTTTCTGGGCATCGACCGGCGCAGGCAGCGCATCGAGAAAGTCGGGAGGGCTGTTCCGCGCGCCGGGCTTGAAAATGTCCGCCTTATTTGCGCCGAAGCCTTTGACACCGTCACGCGCCTGATCCCGGAAAACAGCGTTTTCACCTACTATATCTTTTTCCCGGATCCGTGGCCCAAGCGGCGCCACCATCGCCGGAGGCTCTTTAACCCGGAATTCCTGGATGCCGTCAATCGCACGCTCCGCTATAAGGGGAAAATACACGTTGCCACGGACCACTTGGATTATTTCGCGATCATCAAAAATATTCTGGCCGGCGACCGGCGTTTTGCGGAAATCGAGCCGTTTGTCCCGGCCGAGCACGAACGCACCAATTTCGAGCTTCTCTTCCTGGGCCAGATGAAACCCATCGGCCGCTGCTCATTCGCCAAAAAAACCCAGTAAATCATGGGTTTTTTTACTCTTTTTTTCCGCAAAAACCTGTTGCCTTTTGACAATCCCCTGGTAGAATAACCCACTACGTAACCAGGACAAAAAAGCGCAGTACCCTGCGAAGCCTTGGCAAGAAGGGTCGATGGCAAAAGATAAAAAAAACAAACCGGAAACGCTGGAAACGGAACCAGAAGCTGAAACGAATCAGCCAAAAAACGATGGCGATCAGATCGCTCCGCGGGCGGATAGTTCCGTCGCGATCCCGATTCCCGAAGATCAGGACGACGCCCCCCCCGCAGCCGACCAGCCGTCGGCCCAGCCGGCTTCCACAGACACGCAAACTGCCGCGAAAAAATACGACGCCACCACCATAACGGTGCTGGAAGGCATGGAGGCCGTGCGCATGCGGCCGGCCATGTATATCGGCGACACCGGCGTGCGCGGCCTGCACCACTGCGTCTACGAAGTCGTTGACAACAGCATCGACGAAGCCCTGGCCGGTTATTGCACAGCCATACAGGTGCAACTCAATTCCGACGGGTCCGTAACGGTCAACGACAACGGCCGCGGCATACCGGTCGATATGCACGCCACGGAAAAGAAACCGGCGCTTGAGGTGGTGCTGACCACGCTCCACGCCGGCGGAAAATTCGACCACCGCTCCTACAAGGTTTCCGGCGGCCTGCACGGCGTGGGCGTCTCGTGCGTCAACGCGCTCAGCGAATGGCTGGAGGTGGAAGTGCGGCGCGACGGCATCGTCTACCACCAGCGCTATGAAAGAGGGGTGACCGCCTCGCCCCTTGAAAAAATAGGCAAGACCAAGGGCACAGGCACGAAGGTGACGTTTTTCCCGGACGCTACCATTTTCTCGACCGCCAAGTTCGAATGGGACATTCTTGCCAACCGTCTGCGCGAATTGGCTTTCCTGAACAAGGGCATTGAAATAAAGCTTACGCAGGAGGATCCTGCCCGCGAGGAGGTGTTCCGGTTCAAGGGCGGCATCGCGGAATTCGTGGAACACCTGAACCGCAACAAGCCCCAGATTCACCCGAAGGTAATCGATTTTTCCAGCGAAAAAGACAACGTGGCGGTTGAAATCGCCATTCAATACACGGAAACCTTCAACGAAAACATCTGCTGCTACGTCAACAACATCAACACGATCGAGGGCGGCACGCATTTGAGCGGTTTCCGCTCGGCCCTGACCCGCACCATCAACACCTACGCGCGCGCCAACAAAATCATCAAGGAAGATGAAACCATGTCCGGCGACGACGTTCGCGAAGGTTTGACCGCCGTGATCAGCGTCAAGATCGGCAACCCGCAGTTCGAGGGCCAGACCAAGACCAAGCTCGGAAACAGCGAGGTTCAGGGCATCGTGGAATCCATCGTAAACGAAAGTCTTTCCACTTTTATGGAGGAGCACCCCTCCGTGGCGCGCCGCATCGTGGAAAAAGGCATGCTTGCGGCCCGCGCTCGCGACGCGGCGCGCAAGGCGCGAGATCTGACCCGCAGAAAAGGAGCCCTGGACAGCGCCTCGTTGCCAGGCAAGCTGGCGGATTGTTCGGAAAAGGATCCGGCGCTCTGCGAGCTTTATCTGGTCGAGGGCGACAGCGCGGGCGGGTCGGCAAAACAGGGACGCAACCGCGAGTTCCAGGCCATTCTGCCGCTGCGCGGCAAGGTTCTCAACGTCGAGAAGGCGCGCCTGGACAAGATTTTGAACAACAATGAAATCCGCACGCTGATCACGGCCGTGGGCGCCGGAATCGGCAAGGACGAGTTCGACCTGGCGAAGATCAGATATCACAAAATCATCATCATGACCGATGCCGACGTGGACGGCGCCCATATCCGCACGCTTTTGCTCACTTTCTTCTACCGCCAGATGCCGCAATTGATCGAGGCCGGACACATTTTCCTGGCCCAGCCGCCCCTCTACAAGATAAGCTGGAAAAAGAGGGAGGAATATATAGATTCCGACGCAAAGCTTACCAAAAAACTGCTCGAACTCGGCTCCGAAGACCTGAAACTTGAGACGCTCAACACGGACAAGGTTTACACCGGCAACGAATTGCTCAATATCCTTGAAACGCTGGCCGAACTCGAACAATTTGCCCAGGGTTTAAACCGCAAAGGCGTGCCGTTCGACGATTATATCTGCCAACGCCATCCCGCGACGGGCGTTCTGCCGAAATATCATGTTTCCGCCGTGAACGGCAACGGCAAGACATATTATTTTGTCTACAACGACGAGGAACTGACCAAACTGAGGGAAAAACTGGAGCAGAACGCCGGCTACCAACTCGAAATTTTTTCCGACAACGAGACCGCCAACAATGAAAAGGGCATACGCTGGCAGGAAATTTATGCCGCAGGCCAGATCGCAAAATTGCTGACGGTTCTGGAAAAGAAGGGATTCGTGGTCGCCCCGCCCAAAAAAGACGGGGAGGGCAAGCCAAACTACCGCCTTGCCAACGGCGAAGCGGCCATTGAGGTAAAATCCATCCTCCAAATCGTGGAGCAAATCAGGAATATCGGCCGCAAGGGATTGAGCATCCAGCGTTACAAAGGCCTGGGCGAAATGAATCCCGACCAGCTTTTCGACACAACCATGGATCCGGCCAGACGGAAACTCCTGCGCGTGGTTCTGGAAGACGCCGTGCAGGCCGACGCCATCTTTACCCTGTTGATGGGCGACGAGGTCGAACCGCGCCGTGAATTCATCCAAACCAATGCATTGAACGTGAGGAATCTGGATATTTAATTAATAGCGTAGCGCGGATAGCGTTTGGCGTATAGAAAAGCCAAGAGCCTATCCGCTCAACGCCATACGCTAACTCATAATGAACACGACCACCCCCAACCAGCCGATTGACGCGATCAATATCGAAGACGAGATGCAGCGCTCGTACATCGATTATTCCATGAGCGTCATCATCGGCCGCGCCCTGCCGGACGTGCGCGACGGAATGAAACCAGGCGCGCGCCGGATACTTTTCGCCATGCGCCAGCTCGGCCTTCTCCACAACCGGCCCTTCAAGAAATCCGCCTACGTGGTCGGCGAAGTGCTCGGCAAATATCATCCGCACGGCGACACGGCCGTTTACGACACGCTGGTGCGCATGGCGCAGGAATTCTCCCTGCGCTATCCGCTGATCGACGGCCAGGGCAACTTCGGCAGCATCGACGGCGACAACGCGGCGGCCTATCGTTACACCGAGGCGCGGCTCCTGCAAATCGCCGAGGAAATGCTCGCCGACATCGATAAACATACGGTGCCGATGGTCAAAAATTACAACGGCGAGCTGGATGAACCTTCGGTCCTGCCCGCGCGTCTGCCGAACTTGTTGATGAACGGCAGCACCGGCATCGCGGTCGGCATGGCCACCAATATCCCGCCGCACAACCTGCGCGAATTGATCGACGCCCTGGTGGCCCTGATCGATCAGCCGGAAATCACGATCGACGACCTGATGAAACACGTAAAGGGCCCTGACTTCCCTACCGGCGGCATCGTCTGCGGCCTGAAGCCCATCATGGACATGTACAGGACCGGACGCGGCCAGCTCAGAGTGCGCAGCCGGGCGGGCATCGAGGAAGGCAAACAGGGCAAGGAATCCATCATCGTCACGGAAATACCCTACGCGGTCAACAAGGCGGCCCTGATCGAAAACATGGCCGGCCTGGTGCAGGACAAGACGATCGAGGGCATATCCGATATCCGCGATGAATCCAACAAGGACGGCATCCGCATCGTGATCGAGCTCAAGCGCGGCGTGGCGCCCAAGGTCATCCTGAACAACCTCTTCAAGCATACCCAGCTTGAAACCACCTTCGGCGCGATCATGCTGGCGATCGACAACGGCAAGCCCCTGATCCTGAACCTGAAGGAACTTCTGCAGAAGTTTATCGCCCACCGCTTCGAGGTCATCACCCGGCGCACGCGGTTCGACCTGGAAAAGGCCGAGGCGCGCGCGCACATCCTGGAGGGCCTGAAAATCGCGCTCGACCATCTGGATGCCGTGGTCAAGGTGATACGCTCATCCAAGAACCGCGACGACGCCAGGACGCAACTCATGCAGAAATTCGGCCTGACCGAAATCCAGGCCAACGCCATTCTCGACATGCGGCTCTATCAGTTGACCGGCCTGGAGCGCGACAAGCTCGAGGCCGAATACCTCGAAGTGATCAAACTGATCTCTTATCTGCGCGATTTGCTCTCCAGCCGCAATAAAATTTACGGCGTCATCAAGGAGGAACTCCTCCAGCTCAAGGAAACCTACGGCGACGACCGGCGCACGGAAATCACTCCGGACGACGGCGAAATGAACGTCGAGGACCTGATCGCCGACCGCAGTTGCATCATAACCATCAGCCATTCCGGCTACATCAAGCGCGTCCCCACCGCCACCTACCGGGCGCAAAGGCGCGGCGGCAAGGGCGTGACCGGCATGGACACCAAGGAAGAGGATTACGTGGAGCACCTCTTCAACGCCAGCACGCACGATTACGTGCTTTTCTTCACATCCGGCGGCCGCATTTACTGGGAAAAAGTCTATGAGATTCCCGAGTCCGGACGCGCCGCGCGCGGCAAGGCCATCGTCAACCTGCTGGAACTGAAAAGCGATGAAAAAATCGCCGCCATGGTCACGGTGCGTGATTTTCCGGAAACCGAATTTCTGGTAATGGCAACCGCGAAGGGTATAGTCAAAAAGACCAGTCTGGCAGAATTTAGAAACCCGCGCCGCGACGGCATCATTGCCATCAATATCGAGGAGGACGACCGCCTCATAGGCGTAAAACTCACCAAGGGCCAAAACGACATCATGCTGGCCACCCGCAACGGCATGAGCCTGCGTTTCAACGAAAGCGAACTGCGCGACCAGGGCCGCGCCACGATCGGCGTGCGCGGCATCAAGTTAAGCGGGGATGACGCGGTCGAAACCATTGAAATCGTGGACGAGCAGGCTTCCTTCTTCGTCTGCACCGAAAACGGCTACGGCAAGCGCACGGCCTTTGACGAATACCGCGACCAGCACCGAAGCGGCAAGGGCATCATGGCCATCCGCGCATCAGACCGCAATGGGGCCGTGGTGGGTGCGCATACGGTCAGGGACAGCGATTCCCTGATGCTCATCACCGCCAAGGGGCAGACCATCAAAATCAAGGTCAGCGACATCCGCGTCATCAGCCGCGTAACGCAGGGCGTGCGATTGATCAATCTCGATGAAGGCGACAAACTCGTCTCAGCCACCACCGTGGAGCCGGATGAGGACGAAGCCGGCGGCGAAACGCCGAACGCAAGTCCTGCCGCCGAAGCAAAAGCAGAGGAAAAAGGGCAGGAAGAGGGACAACCCAAGCCGGAACATTGAACCCGCCCCGCCCTTCCGCCTACGCCAAGGCTACGGCGGACAAGTCGGGCACTCCTCAAGGAGTGGACCAAGATCAATCAAAACACCCGGAGGGTCGCCACGATGGAATCGGGGCGGGATGGGGCTTATTCTTATGAACTGATTAAATCATCGGTCCTTCTTTTTTTACCCTTTTCTTCCCTGCCGCTGCCGACTATTTCAATCAGCATGGTCTTGAACCCCTTGCCGCCGTCCATTTCGTTCTTCAGCTCCCTGATCACGGTTTCCGTTCCCTTGGCCGCGGCGCGCTCGAAGACGAAATCCGTTCCGCCGATGGTGATGCGGTCGCCGGCGACGAGTTCGGCCGACTTGATTTTTGCGCCGTTGAGAAATGTGCCGTTGCGCGAATTCAAGTCGTGGACGTGCCAGACGCCGTTTTTGGATTCGATCGAACAATGCAGGCGCGAGGCCAGCTTGTCGGCAACGGTCAAATCCACTTTAAAGCCGCGCCCGATCGTGATCTTCTCCTTTTCAATCTTAAATCTCTTTTCCTCGCCATCCGGCAAGGCGTAGCGCAGGATCATTTTTTATCCTTTCTTCCGGCTCTGCGTATCGGACCGGCCGCAGCCGGTCCCGGCACAAGCACTTACTTAACATATCGCATTTGAATCCGATTTCAAGCCGATTTTTACAAGAGCATATTTGCAAATACGCGCTTGTATTTAAGCCCGGTTTTATTACGCTGTGAAAAAAAAGAAAGGAAAACCACATGAACATTCTTGCAGTCATGGCCCATCCGGACGACGCCGAATTCCAATGCGCCGGCGCGCTGATACTTATGAAAAAACAGGGGCATAAGGTCGGCATAGTCAATATCAACAACGGCTCCTGCGGCACAACCGAACTGAAGCCCGGCGAGATTGTCGCGATAAGAGGCAGGGAAGCTCGCCGCGCCGCGGAACTTATCGGCGCCGAATATTACTGCGTCGGCACGCCGGACCTGGAATCGGTGTTTGACAACGATCATCGCCGCAAGGTTTGTGAAATCGTCAGGCATTTCGCGGCCGACGTCCTCATCACGCCCCACCCCGCCGACTATATGAGCGACCACGAGGTCGCCTCCCTGCTTGCGCGCGACGCCACCTTCACCGCCGCGCTGCCTAATTATCCGACGCACGCGCCAAAGGCGGCCCCCAGGCTCGGGCATATTCCGCATCTGTATTATTGCCTTCCCATCGAGGGACTGAATCATTTCGGAGACAAATTAATCCCGACCTTTGTCGTCGACATCTCAAGCGCGCTCGGGAAAAAGGCGGAAATGCTCCGCTGCCACGCCTCGCAACGCGAGTGGCTGATGAAACAGCACGGGATGGACGAATATGTCGGCTTTATGGAACGCGAGGCGAAACGGCTCGGCGCCCTGGCGGGCTTTGCCTGCGGCGAGGGTTTCATCCAGCACCTCGGCCACGCCTATCCGCGCAACAACGTTCTGGCCGAGTTCCTGCCGGCGAAACCAGTCACAAAGAGTGAACGCAAATAAGTCAATTGAGATAATCTGCCCGGGCTGCGGCAAGGAGGCCCTGCTCAAACGAACGCCGCGCTACGAGGGCTTCAAGCGCGTCGACGAAGATTTGAGCTGCGCCGAATGCGGCCTGATCTTTGAAGACGAAAGCAAGGTGCCTTACAAGCTGAAACAGGCTTCGCGCCTCTTCGATCCGGCCGAACTGGACGCCAAACCGGAGGTATTCAAGGCGGACGAGGCAAACCGCCTGTGCCGGCATTGCGCGCATTACGTGGTCAATCCTTTCATCCAGCGCTGCGCCCTGCACAAAAAAGAGGTCGAGGCCACCGATTCCTGCTCGAAATTCAAGCCACGTGAACAACCGAAATAACATTGCGCGTTTGCGCCCCCTCTGCCTGGCGGCGCTGTTGATCGTGTTTAAAGGCGTTTCCGCATTTGCGGCCGGGGAGGACCAGCCGCAGATTTACAGCGCCGCCTCATCCGCAAAATATCTCCCGGTGTCGAGCAACTGGGACGGCGCCGCGGCCGTTAATCTGTTGAACTCTTTTATCGACCGCGGCCAGGTCAAAAGCGACGAACCCGTCTGCCAGCCGCAGTTGGAAATTTCGCGCTACAACTTTTACGCGGACTTCTGGGGAAACCTTGGGCTGACCAAGCGGCAAACCGGCGGAAGCGATTTTTCGGAATTTGACGTCACGCTCGGCTACAAGGCGCCGGTCAAAGCCTTTGAGCTGAGGGTCGGCCTGATTGATTACCTTTACCCGAACACCACCAATTCCGAAACGCGCGAAGTATTTTTCGCCTTCAGTTATCCGAATCCGGTACTGACGCCGCGGGTGCAGTATTTCTACGATTTCGACGAGGTGAACGGTTCGTATTTGTTTCTGGCCCTGGAACATCAATTTGCGTTTCTCAACCAAAAGGCGACTTTGACGCCCGGCGTTTCGTCGGGCTGGGGATCGGCCCCCTACAATAAATACAATTTTAAAGTCAAAGAGGACGCCTTCGACGACGGCAACGTATACGCTTCATTTGAATATAAATTGACCGACACGCTCCAGGTCGGGTTCTCGGCTTTTTATATGTGGCTGTGGAACGGAAACATCCGTAACAACGCCGAAAAAATGTATTTCGACAACAAACATTTCGTCTTTGGGGTGAATTTGCTGTATGATTTATAAAAATGTCCGTTTTATTCCGCCCGCATCATGGGCGGCCGTTTTGGTACTGTGCTTCTTATGCCGGGCAAACGCCTCGGAAATCCGCATCGTTACCTCGTTTTATCCGGTTTATATCGCCACCCTCAACGTCGCCGGAAACGCGCCCGAAGTTCAGGTCATAAACCTCACCAGGCCGTTCACCGGCTGCCTGCACGATTACCAGCTCAGCCCGGACGACATGAAAACCCTGGCGCGGGCCGATATTTTCATAATCAACGGCGCGGGCATGGAAGCCTTTCTTGACAAGGCCGCGCGCACGATCCGGCCGGACAGGATAATAGATGCCAGCCGCGGCATTGAACTTATCCGGAACAAGAACGGCGCCGTAAATCCGCATGTCTGGCTCAACATTGCGCTCGCCGCCAGGCAGGTCCGGAACATAGCCGCCGGCCTGGAAAAACTGGATCCGTCCCGCGCCGGAATTTACCGATCCAATTGCGCCGAATATGTGAAAAAACTCGAGGAGCTGCATGCGCGCATGCAGGCGGAGGCCGGCCGTTTTAAACGCCGCGAGATAGTCACCTTCCACGAAGCGTTTCCTTATTTCGCCGGAGAATTCAACCTGCGGATCATCGGAGTCATTGAACGCGAGCCGGGCTCTGAGCCGAACGCGCGCGAGCTGGCCGAAACCATCAAACTGGTCAGGAAACACAACGCGCGCGTCATCTGTGTTGAGCCGCAGTATCCCGACAAGAGCGCGCGCGTGATCGCGGACGAAACAGGAGCAAAAATCTGCACGCTCGACCCCATTGTAACCGGACCGATGGACAAGGGCGCCTATCTTAAAATCATGGAGGCCAATCTGTCCGCCCTTGCCGAAAACCTTGACGATTGACGCATGAGCATCGACAGCCACATTATGAGTGAAGCGGAGGAGGCCTGGTCAAAATATGACCACGGAGGCTTGACGTGCCTTTTCCGCAGCCTGTGGAAACTGCTGAAACACGGCGTCCGGCTCCAGAAAAAAGACTTGGTTTTGTCTTATTTCCTCTCTTTGGCCGTGGCAGCCGCGCTTTTTGCCGGCCCCTATTTTCTTTCAAAATTGCTGGACAATGCGCTCCCGCTCCGAGACCTGCGCCTTCTGTACTTGTACGTCGGCGGATTTCTGGTCTGCCTGGCCGTTTACCTGGCCTGCGGAATCCTGAGATCGTACTGCCTGGTGCGGGCGTCCGAACGAATATTCCTCGACCTGCGCAGCCGGCTGCTCGCCACGATAATCAGGAAACCCCTGCATTTCTTTTCCAAGCATGAATCCGGCGATTTGCTTACGCGCATTTCCAACGACACCGACAACCTGGCTGAATTGTTCCCGGATTATATTTTTTCCATCCTGTCCGGCCTGTCCATGATCATCCTGTTTTCCATTTTTATCCTGGCCTGGAACTGGCAACTGGGCCTGTTTACCATTTTATCCCTGCCCTGCTACATCGGCATTCTGGCCGTTATACGCAAACCCCTGTCAAGCGCCAATGCCAGGGCGAAACATGCGTTGTCGAACCAGAGCGACGTTACGCTGGACCTCCTCGCCGGCACAAGGGACATCATGTTCTACCAGAAAATCAGGGACGCTGACAAACGCTTCCTGGCCGCGGCGGAAAAATATACCGCAGCCATCACCCGCGCGGCGACGATCGGCGAGTGGGCATTCAATGCTACGGCTGTGTTTACGAGGCTCATGGCTGCGGCGCCTTATGTGCTGGGCGGCTATCTCATCTGCCGTGGAAACCAATCCCTGACCATCGGCGCCCTGGTTGCCTATAATTTGTACCTGGGTTATATCGCGTATACGCTTGAGGAGCTGACGGTCGGCATCGCCAAGCTTTCCCAGGCCGAACCGGTCATCGGCCGGATTCAGGAAATCATCGATTTTCCAGAGGTGGAAAACCGGCCGGCGCGCGGCATGGACATACTGCCGTCCTCCACGCGCATCGAATACCGGAACGTGGATTTAACCTATCCGGCCGGCAGACAGGTGCTGAGAGATTTCAGTCTGGCGATCGAGCCGGGCGAAAAACTCGCCCTGATGGGACCGAGCGGCGCCGGTAAAAGCACCCTTATCAGCCTGCTCTCAAGGCAATTGAAGCCGGACCATGGCCTTATTCTGTTCGGCGGCCGGCCGATCGAGGAATACGGACTCGCCCAGTATCTGCAGTATTTCGCCTACGTCCGGCAGCAGCCTTATATCTTCAAGATGAGCGTAAAGGAAAATATCGCCATCGGATGGTATCATATACCGGACGACGTCATAATCGACGCCGCAAAGCGGGTGGGCATTCACGACGCCATCGCGCAACTGCCCGACGGTTACGACACCGTCATGGGCATGAAGGGAATCGATTTTTCCGGCGGACAGCGGCAACGGCTGGCGCTGGCGCGGGCCCTGGTGCGCGAGCCGGAAATACTCCTGCTTGACGAATTCACCTCCGCCCTGGACCACAAGACCGAATCTGAAATTCTGGACGATATTTTCGCGAGCTTCCGAAAGCAGACCATCATCTGCGTGACTCATTCCCGGGCCGTGGCCGGCCGCTTTTCCAGGATCGTGCCGATCGACAAAATCTGATCGGCCGATATCCGGACAACCTTCCTGTCCTTCCAAACGGCAAGCGGCCGACCGGATTCCTGGTGACGCTTTCATCTTATATGTCCCGGATTATTTTTTCCGGCTGAAAGCTTTTCTCAAGTTAGGCGGCCAAAGGCCGCAGCTTTTAAGAGATCATTAGCCACAAAAAAGCACAAGCAGAGCACAAAAAAAATATTATTTTGTGAATTTTGTGCATCTTTGTGGCAACTTTGTCCGCCGAAGGCGGATCCGCCCGTGGCGGAAAATTCCTATGCTTGCACATATGTGCGGACCGACCCCTTTTCCGGTTTATGGAGGGCAAGCCGGGGCTTATCTTAGCGCCATTCAGGGCTGACCCTGCTGGTTTTTAAATCGACAAGCCGATAACGCCCAATTTTTTTAGAACCCTCGCGGATTACAAGTCCGGCTTCAAGCAAAGGCTTGAGTAAATCCATCGCCCCCTGCCTGGATACTCCGATAGCTTCCCATATCTCGGCAGGCGCCATCGCTCCCCGCTCGCGCAGGAAGTGCAAAAGTTGTTCCTGGCGCGGACGCAGGATGAGTTTTGGAATAACAGCTTGGGCTGAAAACCGCTCAATCCGCTTCCATACGGCGGTCAGCGTCTTTTCGATACCTTCCGCCGCGTATTCAAGCCACGCGGTTAAATCATCTCCGGCTTTACGGACAGATTGCAATGCTTCGTAGTAACGCGCTCTGTCATCCCAATAGAATTCATCCACGGAAAAGATATGGTGGGTATCGAATCCACGCCGGTAAAGTTCCCACAGGGCCAACGCCCGCCCAGTGCGGCCATTTCCATCCGCGAAGGGGTGAATCGCTTCAAAGCGATAATGCAAAATTGCTGACGAGAGGACGGAAGACAAAACAGCGGACTGTTTGTTCCACCATTCCAACAATTCAAACATAAGGCCGGAAATATCCTCAGGCGGGGGCGGCAGGTATGGTCCCACCCGCACCCGAATGGTCCGGTAGCACCCCGCTTCTCCCTGATCCATGACCTTGCCGGCCACAATCCTGTTAAGCTTCAGGACATCCTCATGACTGATCGCTTTCTTTCCGGTGTTCTTTTCGATAAAGCGCAGGCCGGCGAAATAATTTACCACTTCCTGGCGGGCGCGATCAGGAATAGCCGGCATATCCCGGCCCTCCTCAACCGCCCGGACTTGCTCCAGAGTCAAGGGATTACCCTCAATGGCGGTCGAGGAATGTGCATTTCGGGCGCGCGCGTCCATTTGCAGGGCGGGAATCCAGGCTACATCCACCGTGGCGGTCATAATCCGCTCCCGCAGTGCGGCAATCCGCTCGATCCGGGTTAACAGTTTGGGCGTAATGGTAAATAGCGGTTCGTAACTCATGCCGTCATTTATACCGTATTAGTCAAGCATTAGTCAAGTTATTAGTCAAGCGCAGACATAGATAAAGCTCATAAACCAACCGGTCGATTTCGTGGTCGGCGGCAGAAATCTGGCGCTGGAGGGATTCCTTGTCGCGGAGAGTTTTTTGGGCTTCGTTATATTTGCCCTTCTTCATTCGCCTCGGTAGACTTCATCGCGCGAGCCCGCATCCAGCAGGACAATATCCCTGGCCGTCATGCGAAGAATGAGGACTATGCGATGTTCATACCTGAATTTTGCGCCGAAACGGCGTCATATGTTAACCGGACGGCATGTTTGCCGCGGTGCCAACCTTGTAATGGATGCAGACGCAGGCGCGGAGACGCGGGATCGGTCTCCAACTGACGCAAAACGTCTTCAAATATTCCTTTCAGGTCCCGATGCCGTCGCAGGAATTTACGCGCAGGCAGGATTGTCTTTCCTTTTCCGGAAATTTCTCGATGGCGTAGCGCAGCATGGTGCGCGGCATTTTCCGGCAGTGGCTTGCCAGGAATTTTTTTTCGGCTTCCAGGTTTCGCTTGCCGACCTCGCGCAGCATCCATCCCACGGCCTTGCGGATCAAGTCCTCCTGATCATCCAGCAATGTTTCGGCGAGCGCCAAGGTGTCGGAAAAATCGTTCCTTTTGATGAAATGAAACGTGGAGATCACGCCGATTCTTCGTTCCCACAGACTCTTTGAACGCGCAAGCCGGTAAATAACGGCCCGATTCCGTTTAAACAGATGGACGCCCACAATATGCTCCGCAGAACAATCCACGAGGTCCCAATTGTTGATATATTTCGTATGATTCAAGTATGAACGAAAGATGGCTTTTTTCTCGTCGCCCGAGTTACTTGATGCATACCTGGCAACGAGAATCAGCAAGGCCAGCAATCGGGCTTCATGGAAAGGAGATGCGAGCAAATTCAGCGTGTCTGCGAGCCGCATCTGCCGGTATTCCCGGGCGCATTTTCTGAGGACCGGCACCCTGATGCCCAGAAAACGATCGCCTTCCGCGTATTCACCCTTGCCGGTCTTGAAAAACCGCCGAGCATGCTCAGCCATGGCGCGGTTTCCCAGCGCCCGCAACCTGTTCACAATCTGTTTTGTCACAACGCTCATGCAAGCCTGCCACCAAAAAAAACTGGCCCGGACTACTTTTAGGAAAAGCATCCGGGCCAGCCATCTAAACAGAACTCAAAGAAATTCCGATTGTGTTTTTATTGTTTGACGGGAGCTGCAGTTTTTTCCTCGGCTGTTTTAGGCGCAAAAACCGGGATAACGACCACGGCGGTCATTTCGTCCTCAGTTATAAAACCATCCTTGTTCTTGTCGAGGAAATCAAATTGCTTATTGGCATAGGCCTTTACTTCATCCTGCGTCAACTTGCCGCTGCCGCTGGTGTTGATTGCCTTGTAAACGCCTTTGCGATAAGCAACGACTTCTGCGCCGGTAATTTCCTTGGCGTTCTTGGGAGACAACGAGTCGGATGCCGGAGTTTTATCGGAGAGGGCCAGGGCATCCTTGCCCACAAAGAAAACAAGATATTCCTCCAGCGTAATCGTGCCATCTTTGTCGATGTCCATCTCCACGAAACGGCCGCCGCTGAATTCATCCGGCGTCAGCTTGCCGTCTGCGTTTTTATCCATTTCCTTGAACCATTCCCCTATCCTGGCCTGGCGTTCGTCTACGGTTACCTTGCCGTCATTGTTTTTGTCCATTTTCCGGAAAACCGATTTTTGGACCTGCTCCGCTTTCGGCTGCGTTGCCGCCGAATCGGTCGCCGGCGCCTGGGCAAGGACAACAGACGCGCTCATTATGGCCGCCATTCCGACAAATGCCGTTTTCAACATTTTACTCATTAGGCCCCCTTTCTGTTTTATCGTTTAGGCGGCATGGCCAGGGCTCCATGTCAAGGCGCATGCCAGCCGAATTGCATAAACTATTAGCATCGCTCAAAGCGCCCTGTCAATCGAATAATTGCACGAACGGTTTAAATGGACAATGGGCGGCGCCGGGGATATATTTTTTCTTGGAGACAAACATGTGCGGACGTTTTTCACAGACAAAGGCCGACGGAGAAAAAATCAAGAAGCGGTTCAGGCTGAAAAAAGTTCCGAAACTTGAGGCGCAATATAATATCGCCCCGACCCAGGGCGTGCAGGCCATTCTGAACGTACGGCCTGACGAATTGGTCCTTGCGCGCTGGGGCCTGGTTCCCGGCTGGTCCGGAGAAATCAACACCAGCTTCTCGATGATAAACGCCCGGGCTGAAACCTTGCTTGAAAAACCAGCCTACAAGGGACTTATCGGACAGAAACGATGCCTGATCATCGCGGACTCTTTTTATGAATGGAAAAAAACCGGCAACGGTAAGGAACCATACCGGATCATGCTTAAGGCGCAATTTACCTTTGATAAAAACGGGGTTTGATCAATAAGCATGCGGGTGGAGTCGTGTTTTTGGCGTTCAAAGTGTAGCCAGTACATATTGTGAATATATTTGATTATTTTGCTTGCTATG